>UMHM01073811.1_pt1 | contig 23539 bp, 22 predicted proteins | sample 1965501 | NCBI WGS metagenome assembly UMHM01 (sample SAMEA4836095, study PRJEB28245) | human gut metagenome | biome: gut microbiome; material: fecal sample | place: Denmark | collected 2008
GAAAAGGCTGCAAGTATGACACTTGGAGGTTCCTTAAAACAATTAGGAGGGACTGGTGCAGCAGCTTTAAAATCTTTAGCTGTTAGTCCTCTTGGTTGGATTTCTGGAGCAATTACTGCCGTTACTCTTATTTCATCAATTCTTAAAGGAATAGATGAACAACAACACGAAGCTGCTCAAAAGACTGTTGAGGCGGCTGGCGAATTAGATGATAAGATTTCTAATTTAGATGAAATGTCTACAAAAATACAAGAATTAAGAAGTGTTACAGATAGCAGTACATCTAGTTATGAAGATGCAACAAAAGCAAGAGAAGAATTAAATAAAATACAAAAGCAATTAATAGAAGATTATGGTGCGGAAGCAGATAAAATTGATTTAGTTAATGGTTCTATTTCAGAGCAAATAGAAGAATTAAAAAGGTTAAAGAAAGAAGCGGCTCAAGATTATCTTGATAAAAATAGAGATGAATATAATAACGCTAAATATAAGCTTTATGATAAAAATAGAATGAGGCTGCTTCAAGGAAGTGATTCTACTAGAGCTTTAGGTACAGAAAATAGATGGGAAACTGATGTTAAAAGTATTACTTTCTTAGGTAAAAATGCAAAAAAAAAAAAGCAAGAATATATAGATGAACAAAAATTCTTTAATGAGTATGTAGATAATTATAAAGAAATAATGAACAAATATGGTAAGGTTAAGGGAGAAGCAAACAAAAATAATGGGAAAACAGAATTAACCTTTGTAAGTGATAATGCCGATTCAGAAAAGAAGGCATTGGAAGAGTGGAAAAAATATTTATCTGATAATGAAAAAGAAATAGTAGAGTCTGGAATAATGACTCAAAAAGAATTTGATAGAGCTTTAGAATATACTACCGATAATATAGGTGTTTTAGAAAAAAGATATGCCGATTATTATAATGTTTTAAAAGAATATCAAAAAGAACAACTTACTGCCGCTGGTTATGATGATTTTATTTCAGACGTTAAAGAACTATCAAATACTGAAGAATTAAATAAAGAAAATGTTCAGAAATTAATTAACAAATATGATGGTCTTGGAAAAGCTTTAAAAAGTAATGGCATATCTGTAAAGAAGATAATTAAAGAATATCAGAACGTAGGAAAAGTTGTTAGTGAAAATTCTAAAGATATAGAAGATGCTACTAAGTTATTCTCTGATGAAGGAATGACTAGAAGTCAAATATTAAAATTAAAAGATAATAAAAATGCTTCTAAAGATTTAACTGATGCTTATAAATCATTAAAGAAAATAGCTGATGATTCTGGAATCAGTATGGAAGCCTTAATTAATTATCTAGTTCAAACAAAGCAAGTTGCTAAAGATACTAATGAAGAAGTAGTAAAAACTGTTGATACTGTATTAAAAGAATTTGATACTGATATATCTTCAATAGCAGATAAATACGGCGTATTAACTTCCGCAGCAGAAGAATTTAATTCAAATGGATACATAACAGTAGATACATTTAAAAGTTTAATGGATAATAATTTGTGGCAATATTTAGATTGGACTGCAAATGGATTAAATGCAAATACCGACGCATTAATTAATGAAGCTGATGCCGCTAAATATAATGCTCTTGTTGCCTTACAAGATGCTTTTGCAAAAGATGCTCTTGCTATTGCAACTGGAGATGTTAGTAACCAAAGTGAAATAGCAAAAGCTGCCGTAGCAGGATTAAAGGGTGAAATGGATTCTGCTGGTCTTATTGCTCAAGCTAGGGCTGGAAATTTATTTACATATGCTGGAGCTATTCAAGCAATTAAAGATGCGGAAAAAGGAAAAGACCTAAGCGACGCAGACATTGAGAAAAAAGCAGGGCAATTAAAAAATCTTGCTACTGCATATAATAATGCGGCAAAAGGAATTGCAAATATAAATTTACAAGCTTCTGCCAAGAAATCCGGTGGTTCTGGCAGAGGAGGAGGTTCTGGCAGAGGAGGAGGTTCGTCTTCTAAATCCGAAAAAGAATGGTGGGAAAAGGCTTATGATGATTTAAAAGCCCAATTCGATTATTCGGATATAACGATAGAACAATATATTAATGGTTTAGAAAATCTTTTAGGAAAATTAGATAAGGGTTCTGATGCTTGGAAAAAGATTAATAAAGAATTACAAAAAGCTAAACTTGATAAAGTTAAAGATGATTACAATGCTGGTCGTATATCTTTAAATCAATATATTATTTCTTTACAGAATCTGCAAAAAGCATACAAAGAAGGAACAGACGCTTGGAATGATTTAGCTGATGCAATTAAAAAAGCTAAATTAGATAAATTAAAAGAACAACAAAATGATTTAAAATCAGCATTATCTGCTGTAAATGATACATTAGATAAACAAATAGATAAATACGAAGAAGCAAAAGATGCTGCTGATAAAAAATATGATGATGAAATAGATAAACTTGAAGAACTTCAAGATAAATTAGATGACCAAAATGATGATTATGAAAGAGCTCAACAAGCTGTTGCTGATTATTTAGATGAACAAATGAATGCAATGGAGAAACAGCGTGATACGGTAGAATCGTATTATGATAATGTTCTTGATGCAATTGAAAAGATGAATGAAAAGCAACAAGAATCTCTTGAATTAGCTGAAGCATATGAAGCATTAATGAATGCTATGACTCAAAAAACTAAGAAAGTTTATAAAGAAGGTCTTGGTTGGATTTGGACTACTGATGCCGAAGCTATTCGTGATGCTAAACAAACTTATGAAGATTTATTAAAGAATGCTACAACAAAAGAAATAGAGGAGCAAAAAGATGCCACTATAAATTCTTTAGAGGAACAAATAAATGCTCTTCAAGATTATATAGATTCTTGGGACAAAGTTCTTGATAAATTTGATAATGAAAAAAATAGAAATTTAGCAGATTTATTACTTGGGGAAAATTGGACTGAAATGGTCTCTCAATTAGACCCTCAAATAGTAGATGATTTTTCTGACGCTTATTATGAACTTCAAAAGAACTTAGAAGAAACAGAAAAACAAATAGAAGAACTTAATAAGAAAAAAGAAGAAGAAGATGAGTATTGGGATAAATTAATAGATGACTTAGAAGAATATAAGGATAAATGGTCTGATGTAGCAGATGTTTATGAAGAAGCTCAAAATGCTCTAAAAGCACGTCAAATAATGGGTGCTAATTGGGAGCAAGATATTCTTAACAGAAGACTTGATGTATTAGAAAACTTTAAGAATAAATATAATGCAATACTTGCTGAAATTGATAAAGTAGATAATATGTCTACTAATCAAGCTTCTAATTATACTGCGTTAAGATTACCTGGTTATGCTAATGGTGGAGAGGTGGATTATACTGGTCTTGCAGTATTACACGGAACTCCAAATAAACCAGAATATGTTCTTAATAACAATCAAATGAGAAATCTATTAGGAAATTTAACTAAACCTAGATTCACTTCAAATTTAGAAAAAAGTTCTTCAGTTGTAAATAATTATAGTTTTGGTAATATTGAATTGCCAAATGTTACAAATGCAAGACAATTTGCTAACGAATTAAAATCTTTATTAAATATAACTAAAAATCAATAGGTACCGACACAAATGTCGGAACCATAAGGTCGCCGGCGTAAATGTCGGCTTCCTTAAAAAATTAAAGAAAGGAGGAGAAATAATGATATATCAACCTAGGTCAATTCAACCTACATATAAATCCATAGATGCAAATAGTGTTGAAGAAATATCTTTAGTAGTAAATACTTCAGATAAAGTAACTGCATATAAACTTACAGTTTATGATTGGGAAAATAATGTTATATATCAAGGGGACAAAGAAGATTTTGCTGTTGAATTATATAATGGAGATACTGGATTTATAGAATTAGGAAGAGATATAGGATTACAAAATGGTAATGATTATAAATGGACTGCTAGATTATATCAACCAGAAGCAGATATGTTAATAACATATGGAAATGTTCTGGAACCAACGACATACAATTATGTGGTTCCGTCTGGTGGTTTAGTGGAAGATAATTATGTTGTAAAAGTTGGAGATTATGGTTTCTCTTTTATATTACCTAATGATGCTTCTGAAGATAATGTTTTGTCTTATAATTCTTATGATGATACTGTTACTCTTAGATATAATAGCGGAACAAGTGAAAGTTTATTGGCTGTTACAAAAATAACATTAGGCAATTTTGCTACTTTAAATATGACAGACCAAGGAGACGATACTTATAAATATGTAGTTTCTGCAGATGGATTAAACGCTGGAGATTATTATATTGAAGTAAATGGAAGAAATATTTGGTTTACAACATTATCTGATTTAAAAGAAAATGATTATATTACATATAATTCTTCTACTCAAAAGGTAACACAAACTTATAATGATATAACAATAAGTTTAACTACTATAAACTCTGTTCCTTTAAATTTCACACAAGCAGAAAATACTACAACCAATATTTATTTAAAACAGAATATAAATATAAAATCAGATATGTTATTAAAAATAGGTGATGAAAGTAAATCTATTTCAAGTTATGATGTTAATACTGGTTTATGTATTGTTAGTGAACCATTTACCAATATTCCTACTAAACAAGATAGATATTCCATTTATTCTGATTTTATTGAAACAACTCCAGAAAATGTTTTATATGTTAGAGAAGTTCCTACTGTAACAATAACTAATTATCAGGAAACTTTAACAACTAAAGATTATACTTTTACGGGCTCTTATGAGCAATCAGACGATGTTCCGCTTGTTTATTTCTTATGGAATTTATATTCTGTAACAGATAATGGTGCTTCTTTGATAAAAACATCTGGGAAAGTTTATAGTGCAAATATTCAATTTTATTATGATGGTTTTAAAACAGGGGAAACTTATAGAATAGAGCTTACTTGTGAAACTGAATTTGGGGTTAAAACAACAACTAGAGCATTGAATTTTAATGTAAATTATACTGCATTATCTTATGATGACCAGCCAGTAACAGTGAGCACAACAGACCAAGGTTTAAGAATTTCTTGGGCGACATTAACAAGTGATTCTCCTTATTCTTTATATACTCAGGGGGCAAAAGGATATATACAAACTAATAACAGTAGTTCCTCTATTATTTGGTTAGAAAGAGGACAAACAATATATCCAGGTCAAACAATTAAAGTTGGAGAAAATGAAGTTTCAGGAGTTATAGATTCTTATAATAGAAATGATGGTAAGGCAATTTTGAGAATACCATTAAGTTATGCTCCTGTAAATGGAGACCCTTATTATATATTAGCAGAGCCAGATTATAATTTAACTGGCATTGAATTTTTAGAAGATACTCCATATGTAGGGGTTAATTCTGCAAAATTAGGAGATAATTATTTAGTTTATGAAAAAGATGGAGGTCTAGCTGTTTGGGATGATGAATTTACTGTCTCAATGCAATTTAGACCTGATGAAAAATTTTTTTATAGTGATAATGGAATATATAATGATATGATACAAATAGCAAGATATACTTCTGATGCAGATGATGTTCACGATTTAATTATATATGCAAGAAATTATAACTTTGGATTTATGATGCCTACAACTGATGAAGATGGGGATTTAGTTGGGGGACAAATATCTCAACCTAGTGATAATAGAAATATAGTTTATGTAAATGGAGATATAGATTTATCATCTGGATTAAGATATATTTGTTTTGTTAATTCTGGTTATGTAGAAAAAATAGAAAGTTACAATTCTGAAACTGGAGCTGTAACATTAAGTAAACCATTAACAGATTCAATGAATCCAGCGGTTAATGATTATTATTTCTTATATTCTGCTGTTGAAGAGGCGTTTTATGACAACCCAAATAATATTTTTGTATTACAACCAAGTACAGTAAAAAATATATACGCTGATTATATATGGACTGATGACGATGTATGGAGAGATACAAATTATTGGGTTGAAGGTGGAACTCAAATTGAAAGAGCCTCAGAAAATTGGTGGAAATTAAAATTAACAAATAATTCAATAGAAGTTAGAGAAGGAGGTGTATAATTATGAGTGCAACTATAGATAAAATTCAATTTAATAGTCATATAACTCTTGATTTTGCTCATTTTGAACAATTATATCAAGATAAAAACCAAGATATTTTTGTTGAAAAATATAAGCCCGTTGCTAGTAATTATACACGTTCTTTGGTTTGTTTTGAACCAGATGGAGATTATGACAGTAAAGGTATGACACAAGAAGCACTTGGTTATCAATTTGACATTTATAGAAATGAAATAGGAGATTCTAAATTAGTTCCTATTTATAAGACAAGTGTAGGTCAATTATCAATAGTAGATTACAATGTAAGAAATCAAAAAGAATATCAATATTATGTATTTAAAGAAAATGAAGAATCATCTTCTAAAGCTTCTTTATCTAATACTGTGCAAACTTGTTGGTGGGATTATGCTATTATTGGTATGACTCTTGAAGATGAAGAAACCAAAACATATAAAGTAGACCCATCTGATGTTTGGTTATTTCAATCAAACGTATCAAGCGATAGTACAACTCAAAATTTTTCTAAAACAACTTATCAAACATTAATGCCTTATCCAACTGTTTCGATGGGTAAGTCTAATTATGCAACAGGTTCATTCTCTGGATTAATAGGTAGGGTTAGAAAAAAAGGATATGATGAGGATGCTACATTACTAGAACAATGGAATGATTTTTGTGCTAATCCTCAATTGAAGCTATATAAAGATAGAAAGGGACATAAGTATATAGTAGATGTAACTTCAAGTTCATCAGATATTGCTGATGAAACTAGAGAGCAAGCAACAACGGTTAGTGTTGGTTGGACTCAAATTGGGAATGCTGACGATTATGTTATTATAGGTGATTAAATATGGCAAGGTCTATATATCAGGTTCAAGCACTAGCAGATATTGCGAGAGAATATTTAACGACTACTTATGGAGAATATTTAATTTTAACAAGCACATCTAATTATGATTTAGATGCTTTAGAAAAAGCTTTAGAGACAGGAAAATATGAGGCTTCTTTTAGATTATTTCTTTTACATCCAGATGAAACAATTAATTATGAAATTCCACAAGAAGATATTATTTTAGGTTCTGGAAATTATAATGAAAATTATCAAAATGGTCAAAGACGTAATTTGAATATTAATTTAGTTAATAAAGATGGTAAATATACTCCTAGTATAAATACTTTATGGGTGCAACATAAATTTAGATTTGATATTGGAATATCTTTTGGAGGAGAGACATTCTGGTTTCCGAGAGGTATTTTTGTTATGGGTAATCCTAGCTCAACTCATCAAGATTCAGATAAGCAAGTAACTTTAACATTAGAAGATAAATTTGCTTTATTAGAAGGTAAAATGGGAACATTAGAAACAACATATGAAATACCTGCTGGAACTGAAATAAAAGACGCAATAGAAGGTATTTTAACTATAGATACTGGAGCAGGTTATCCATTAGATTTAAAACCTATCATATATGACCACAATTTTGATGGAATAGTTACTCCATATACATTAACAAAAGACCCTGGTTCTAATTTTGGTGAAATGATATTGGAACTTGCGGATATGTTAGGAGCAGAGTGCTTTTATAACGATTTAGGAAATTTATGTTTTATTGACATTAATGAAACAATACAAGACCCTAATAAACCTGTTATATGGCATTATAGTGACCAAAAGAAAGAATTTTTAGATTCTTCAACAAGTTATGATTTCAATAATATAATTAATGAAGTTCACGTTGTTGGAGACAATGTTAATGGAAAAATATTTAGTGCTATGGCAAGAAATGATGACCCAGCATCTCCAATATGTGTGAAAAGGATAGGAAGACATATTGATTATATAAGTGATGCTGCGATATATAGTGATAAATTAGCACAAGATAGGGCAGACTATGAATTGAGATGTAAAAGCATAGTTAATACAAGTGTATCAATTTCTGCAACATTTAATCCTTTAATATTTGTTGATAATATAATAACAATAGAAGATGAATTTTACAACTTTAAAAGAGAAAAATTTATTATTCAATCAATCAGCTACAATATAGGCGTTGATAATAAAATGACTATAACAGTGTCTAATTTAACTAACGCTAATGCTGTTGATGATGAAGAAAATAGATATTTATCTGATAATGCTCATAATTTTATTACAACAGCATATGGAGAATTTATGTTAGTAGGAAGGAGGTAAAATATGATTGGTAATAAATATAGAACTAAAGATGGAAATAATAGTAATGAAGATGCTTTATCTATTAAAAATGTTATACAAGAAATAGCAAAAGCAGAAATACAAAAATATGGATTGCCAACATATAAAGCTGCCATTGTTCAAAAAATAAATGAAGATGGAACGGTGGATGTTTATTTACCTCCAAATCAAGAAAATTTAGTTACGGGTATTTTGAATAAATGTGGAGAATTATTATTTGTTGGTGATAGTGTAGAATTAGCAACAAAGAACGGTAGTTTAACAAATTGTTGGGTTGCTATTAAACACGGAACTATTGTTCAAGGTCAAGCAGAAGAAGTAGAAAATCTTAGTGGAGAAGTTGTAATGAAAGTTAAAAATGGAAGACTTTCAGTTACAGAATTACAAAGAGACCCTTCTCTTGGAAGTGCGTTTACTATTATTGCTGAAGATATAAATCTTGATGGTATGAACATTGTTTTAAATGGTAGTAGGGGAATTACAATTAGTTCTCCTTATTTTAATGTGACAAGCCAAGGATATATAACTGCTACCGGAGGTAAAATCGGTGGTTGGGAAATGGGAGACACTAGATTATATAGTGGCTCTGGTTCAAATTATGTAGCATTAGATAGTGGAACGCAAGGAACAAATTACACTATATGGGCTGGAAATGAAAATCCTGCAAATGCAACATTTAGTGTGACAAGAGCAGGTGCTTTAAAAGCAACGAGCGGACAAATTGCAGGATATACAATTGATGGAGATACTTTATATGGTGCAACTGTTGGTATGGATGCAGTATCTGGAGGGCATTATGCTTTCTGGGCTGGTGCTTCAGTTAATAATAGTTCAAGTGCCCCATTTAGAGTTAGCCATACTGGTGCTTTAACTGCAACAAGTGCCACAATAGAAGGTACTATTAGTGCTTCCACAATAACAGGTTCTACAATTTCAGGTAATACCATATCAGGTGGTTCTATATCTGGTACTACAATAACGGGTACAACCATTTCAGGTAATACTATTAGTGGAGGTACAATTTCAGGTACAACTATATCGGGTGGTTCTATTAATATAGGTAATGGAGTATTTAGTGTTAATTCATCTGGTAGAATGGTTTGTTATAATTCTGGTGGAGGATATTTATCAATGAACGCTGGAACAACTCATCCTTACGCAAGTGGTTTAAATGTTGGTTCAGCTGTTGTAATAAATGGTACAGAATTATCTAAATCAGATGGAAGATTACGTTGTTATGGAGATTTTCAGGCTGCAAATTTTTATACTTTAGGACACGTTCAGTGTAACGATTATATTGCTGGAAGTGCCATAAATTTATTATCTGGTAATTCAAGTGGTAGTGCATCTGGAGGAGGAATACTGATAAAAACAGGTAATGGACATATAACTTTAAACGCTGCAAATGGCGGAGGTAATGTTTATGCTTCAGGTACAGGTGTCTCCAATGCAAAAGTTGTAACAGATAATGGTAGTGCATCTAGTAAGAATACAAAAACAAATATTGAAAAATTTGCAAGTAGTGATTATAAAAAGGCTTTAAATTTATTAAGTAATATTGATATTTATTCATATGACTATAAATATGATTTATATCAAAATAGACATCAATACGGATTTATTATAGATGAAATAGAAAAAATTGAAGGATATGAAAAATATTTTGATTTTCATTCAGAAAAAGCTGGAGTATTTGGAGACCACTTAGATTTTTCTATGGGAGAAAAAGATTCTAATCCAGATGATGTCATAGAAGTTAAAGAATATAACAGAGATACATTAGATAAATTTATGTTAACTTGTATGAAAGCTATGCAAGATAAAATAGATAAACAAGAAGAAGAAATAAAAGAATTAAAAGAAATAATTAAAAATATAATTGTTTAGGGAGGTTTTAGTATGGAATTAGCTCAAATTATAACTTTAGTGACATTTATCGTTACTTTAATTTTAGGTTTTGTATCAAAAAAATCTAAATTTATTTCAAACAATTTAATACCTGTTCAAAATTTATTAATAGGATTAATTGTTGCTGTTGTTGAATGGATTATAACAAAAGACTTTAATACAGCTATTGCTTTAAGTGGTATTATGGCTGGTGGAGCTTATGATATAGTTCATAACATACAAAAAATGAAAATAGAAAATAAGGAGGAAAACTAATTATGATAGATGAAATCAATGAAACTGTATTAGTTGAACAAGAAGGAGATAAAGCTCCTGAAAGAGATAAAGATTTTGGTCTTTACGATGAAAACGGAGAAATTATAAAAGAAGAAGAAAATACTGAAGAATAAGGAGGAATGTAAAATGGCAAAAGTATTTGGTATTGACATAAGCACTTGGCAAAGAGGTTATCCTTACGCTGGAGCTACCAGAGAAGGAGTTAAATTTGCAATTCTAAGAGCTGGTTATAGTCAAACAAAAGACAACCAATTTGAAACTCATTATGCAAATGCAAAAGCTCAAGGTTGGGGTGTTGGAGCATATTGGTATATGTATGCCACATCAGTTGCTGGAGCACAAGCAGAAGCAAGAGCATTTTTAAGAGCTATTGCTGGAAAACAATTTGAATATCCAATTTATCTTGATATAGAAGATTCAAGTGTTTCAAATAACACATCTAAAGCAACTAGGGATGCAATGATAAGAGCATTTGGAGAAATAATTGAATCTGCAGGATATTATTTTGGTGTTTATACTAATAAATATTGGTATTCAAGTTTAATTAGTGGTTCTGAATTAAATAAAAAATATGATTGGTGGATTGCTCAATGGTCAACTGGAGCTCCAACTGGAGTTAATTATGGATTATGGCAATTTGGTGGAGAAACAAATTATCAAAGAAGCAATAAAGTTGCAGGAGTAACTACAGACCAAAACTGGGCTGTTAAAGATTATCCAGCAATTATGAAACAATTAGGATTAAATGGATTCTCTAAATCAGGAGGAAATACACCTGCACCACAACCAACACCATCAACTAAATCAGTAGATGAATTAGCACGTGAAGTAATTTCTGGTAAATGGGGTAATGGTTCTGATAGAAAGAATAGATTAACTGCTGCCGGATATGATTATAATGCGGTACAAAATAGAGTTAATGAAATTTTAGGAACAGGTTCAGCTCCTGCTAAAAAATCTAATGATGAGATAGCTAATGAAGTTATAGCAGGTAAATGGGGTAATGGAAATGAAAGAAAAGCTCGTTTAACTGCCGCAGGATATGATTATAACACTGTTCAAGGTTTAGTTAATCAAAAACTTAACGGTGGTTCAAGTTCTAATGTTGTAAAATATACTGTAAAATCTGGAGATACATTATCTGGAATTGCAGCAAAATATGGAACTACATATCAAAAAATAGCTGCTGATAATGGAATTGCTAACCCTAATAAAATCTATCCAGGACAAGTTTTAACAATAAAAAAGTAATTTTTATAAAGAGATGGCTAAATAAGGTCATCTCTTTAATAAAGAAAATAAGGAGGATAATATATGGCTATTTTAAGAAAGAAAAAAGATAAAAATAAAAAAATAGAAATAGAAAAAGTAGAGATTAAAGAGAATGAAGAAATTAAAGAAGAAAAGAAAATGTTGGTTGATGATAGCACAACAAATGGAGAAAAAACAAAGGTCGAAGAAATTAAGACAACAGGGGAAGAAGAAATTAAACCTAGAAAAGTATCTTTAAAGAAAGGTTCAAAAGTTATAGTAAACGGTAGATGTTTTGGGGCATCATCATTAGAATGTCCTTTGAAAACTGTAAGAAATCACGAGACAAAGATACTTGATGTAGATAAGGATAATAATTCAATTTTAATAGATGAAGGTTGGATTAGTATAGATAATTTAGTTAAATAAAAAAGGGAGTTTGGTTTTTAATATAGATTAAGAAAAGGAGGGAAAATATGGCTAAGCAAACAATAAATAATCTTGAATCTGCGGCAACTGTTAGAAGCAAGATTAATAGTAACTTTACAGAACTATATGACCAAAAAGCTGATAAAAATCACGCATATACAGATTCAAGTTATGGTGCTGCATCAAACGAATTATTTGGTCACGTAAAAATAAATGTTGCTAATGGCTTAAATGTTAGCGATGGTGTAGTAAGTTTAGCTCTTGCAACGACTACCGGTGCTGGTGCGGTGCAATTAGCTGATTCTCTTACTTCAAATGACCCAACAAAAGCATTAAGTGCTGCACAAGGGAAAATTTTAAATGATACTTTAACATCGTTAGACGAAAATACTCCTCCAAAAAATCACGCAGTTGACAATGGTGATTATGGGCTTGCAACAAGTTCTTTATATGGACATTTAAGAGTTACATCTGGAAATGGATTAACTTTAAGCGACGGGACTTTATCACTAAATGCCGCAACTACAAGTGCTGCTGGTGCAGTACAATTGGAGGATTCATTAGAATCTCAATCTACCACTAAAGCATTAACTGCTAATATGGGATATTATTTGAATAAACATAAAGCAGAAGCTTTTAGTGGAACAACAGTGCCAAGTAATACTCTTGGTAGTGATGGAGATATATACTTTTTATTAGAAAATTAAGGGGAGGTGTAAAATATGGCAGTAATATCAGAATATCCATTACATAACACAGGTCAAGAAGTTCAAACAGCAATTGACGATGCGTTAGATACATTACCTTATCAAATAGGTTTAAAGGCTAATACGGCGGATGTTTTAACAAAAACAAATACTGATGCTTACACTCCTACGTCTGACTATCATCCAGCAACAAAACTCTACTGCGATACAGTAAGACCTACTGTAACAATAGGGCAAACAACAACTGGAGCTGAAGGAACTGAAGCTCTTGTTACAAATACAGGAACAGAAAGAGATGCTATACTTAATTTTACAATTCCAAGAGGAAATACTGGTGATGCTGCAGGATTTGCAACACCAACTGCTGTTGCTAATACTTTAGCACCAGGTTCACAAGCAACCGCATCTGTAGTTGCTAGTGGTGCTGCAACAAGTAAGTTATTTGAATTTACTTTTGGTATTCCACAAGGTATTCAAGGTATTCAAGGTATTCAGGGATTTTATGTAGATAATATAGTAAAAACATCTGGAACTGGAGCTGCTGGAACAGTAGACACTTATACAATGTATTTAAACGATGAGAATGAAACAGTTGCAGGAACATTTGATGTTTATAATGGGGCTGACGGTCAAGGTGCTGGTACCGTTACAAGTATTGGAATAACCAATTCAGACAATTCATTATTAATCACTGGTTCACCAATTACTTCAAATGGTAATATAGCTGTTGAGCATACTAATTCTATAACAGCACAAAGTAATTTAGCTGTTCGTGCATTATCTTTTGATGCAAGTGGACATATAACTGGATATAGTACAGTTGAAGAAACAGGTTTGATGTTTAAAAATGTATATGATACCGATGATAATGGAATAGTTGATGGAGCAGAATCCTTACACGATGAAGATAGCCAAATATGGTTTGAATTATCATAATAGAAGGTGAAATTTAATGGCAAGTACGTCTGGAACTTTATGGAATGAATCGGTAATAGTACCTAATAAATGGGTTGGAGGACAATTAGTTACTCCAGAAGTTAAAGCTACTGCAACTTATCAATGTGAAAGAAACGGTAGTCAATTAAAAATAAAAATAGATACATCAAATCATTGTACCAGTAGGGGTGCATATTGGGACTGGAGATGGGCTTTTTCAGTTTCAGTAAATGGAGTTGACATAGCTTCAAATATTCAAATAAAGCCTAGAACTTATTTAAATACAATTGGTACTAGAGTATATAGTGCTTCTACAGGATGGGCTACTGTTAATATAGGTTCAGCAAATTCTGTAGTTGTGTCTGTTAGATATTATGACACTCAAGCCTATAATAATTCTATAGAGAGACATTCTATGGGAGGAGGTTCTCTTACTTTAGGGAACATACCTCAATTACCAAGCGTATCAATAAGTCAAAATAGTAAAACTCATAATTCAATTAGAGTAAATTACTCTACAGGTGGTTCTTATGACTATGTAAGAATCTTTTTAAATAATAATAAATATGGAGACTTTACAGGTAGTCCCGTAACAATTTCAAATTTAAGTCCTAATACAACATATAAAATATTTGCAAAGGCACACGGTAATGGGGGTTTTGGTGGTCAAAGTAATACTCTTACTATAAAAACATATTTAACACCTTCAACTGTAAGTTCTAATAAAATAGAAAATTTAGAGCCTTTTAGTTGTTCAGCATCTATGACTTCTAGCAATGCAAATAATACAAGTAAATATGAATTTGCTTTATGTGATATAAATAAAAATGTTGTTCAGGGGGCATATCAAACAAATAATTCTTATTATAATTTTACTGGAATGCAAGAAGAAACTTCATACTACATAAGATATAGAGTTCAATCAAAAGATTCTGGTTCTTGGTCTAATTATGTCTATAGTCCATTATTTAAAACTCCAGCTGACCAAGTTAGAGCTTGGGGCAAAATAAATGGTTCTTGGAATAAAGGTAAGGTTTTCTTAAAGAAAGATGGACAATGGGTTAAGGCAAAGAAGGCTTATGTAAAAATAAATGGAGAATGGATTTTATCAATTAATAAATATGATTAGAAAGGGGGAAAATGAATGAATAGTAAAAGATTTAGAAAAAATTTTTCTATATTTAAAGGGACAAATAAAAATATTGAAATTTTATTTGCTTTTGGAAAATATTGTCCTTATGAATTATCAGAAGGCGATAAATTAATTTTGACGGTTCTTGATTATAGAAACAATGATGAAATAGTAATTCAAAAAGAAGTTACTGGTGATAATATTTTTTCATTTATTCCCTCTGATACTGAAGAACTAGACGTAGGATTTTATAGATATAATGTTAAATTTATACCAGAAGACACAGAAGATATTTATGAAGTTATTGCACCTAGCACATTTCATATAGAGGCGGGTGAATAATAATGGATGAAAGAACAATATGGGAAGATTTAGGAAAAACAAATCCAAGTATAGAATCTGAAGTTATTGAAGTAGGGAATATTAGTGATGTTGAAATAAGATGTCCAAGACCAAATGTTTCAGATAATTATAATAAATTAACTAATAAACCAAAAATTAACGGTGTTACTTTAGAAGGAAATAAGACAGCGGAAGATTTGGGAATAGATGTTGCTGATTTAAATTATGTTCACAATCAAACCGAAGCTTCTGATGAATGGGTTATAGTTCATAATCTAAATAAATATCCTGCTGTTTCAATAATAGATAGTGCTGGAGACGAGGTTGAAGGTAATGTTCACTATGACACATTAAATCAAGTAACAATAACTTTTATAGGTTCTTTTAAAGGAACCGCAACATTAAATTAAAACGAAAGGGGTAATATAATATGGCAAAAAGTTTTTTAGTTGATATTAACTTAAACAAAAATGAATTGCAAAATGCTATTGTTCAAAATTTAGCAACTAACCCAAGTAATCCAAAGCCAGGTCAAGTATACTTTAATACTACAACAAATAGATTTAGAGTATATACTGGAACTGAATGGGATGAAATGGGTACTGGTGGTGGAACAGTAACTAGCGTTGATGCTGCTAATACAGATGGGTCATTAACTATTTCTGGTAATCCAATTACTTCATCTGGAACAATAACTGTTGACCACACAAATACAATTAGTGCCGTTACAACTTCTGGAATATATCCAATAAAAGTTGATGCAAACGGACATATCACTGAGACTGGAACTGCTTTAGGAAATGTTTCAACTACTGCAGCAGGCTTACTTCCAGCATTTAGTTCTGCAAATCAATCATCTACAGCTGTAGCAACAAATGATTATGTTTGGGATGCAACTACAAATAAATATTCAAAATTACCAGCAAACGCATTTAAAGATACTACTTATACAGATGGAACTGCTGGTTATACTTTAAAAGCAAAACAAGATAGCGAAGGAAATCAAATTAATACAACTTATGCACCATTAGCAAGTCCAGCATTTACTGGAACTCCAACTGCACCAAAAGCAACTGCTGGTGATAGTAGTGACCAAATCGCAACTACATCATTTGTTAGTGAGGCTTTAGGGGCTGTATCTGGTGCAATGCACTTTAAAGGTACTGTTGGTACTGGTGGAACTGCTGGGACTTCTTTACCAACTAGCGGAGTAACTATTGGAGATACATATAAAGTTGTAACTAAAGGAACTTATGCTGGTCAAGCTGCTGGTGTAGGAGACTTATTTATAGCAACTGATACTACTCCAACTTGGGCTTATGTACCATCTGGAGATGACGCTGCTGTAACAAGTATTACTGCTGGTACTGGTTTAACTGGTGGAACAATAACTACTACTGGTACTATTGCTTTAGCAACAAGCGGAGTTTCTGCTGGAACATATCAAGGTATTACAGTTGATACATATGGTAGAGTAACATCTGCCCAAGATATGGGTTATACAACTAATACAGGTACTGTAACAAGTGTTGGTATAACTGCAGGTAGTGGTATTTCCGTATCAGGAAGTCCAATCACTACAAGTGGTTCTATTACAGTAGGACACACAAATAGTATAACTGCACAATCTACTTCTGGAGTATATCCAATTAAAATAGATGCTAATGGACATATCACAGAATATGGTAGTGCTGTAACTATTTTAAAGAAATATGCTGCTACTATAACAGGAGATGCAAGTAAAACAAGTTTTACTATAACTCATAATTTAGGTAGTAGAGATGTAACAGTTCAAGTATATGATGGTACAAGTTATGAAGAAGTAATTGTTGATGTAACAAGAACTAGCACTTCAGTTGTAACTATCGGATTCGCTAGTGCACCTGCAACAGGAGCTACTTATAGAGTTGTAGTAATCGGCTAATTAAGGAGGTGGCTAAATGCAACTATTAAGTACATTAAATAGTCTTGATAATGTTGCTGATGGTTCTACAAGAAAGCTTCTTAAAACCGCCACTTCAAGCGGTTCTGGGAATGCAGTAACCGCAGTTAGCATATCAGGCGACACTTTAACTTATACATTAGGTTCATCGTTTTCATTGAGTAATCATACTCACGATGCAGCCTCTACAAGTGCAGCAGGCTTTATGTCTGCTGCAGATAAAATAAAATTAAATGCAACTTCAGGTTATTATGGAACTTGTAGTACGGCAAAAGGGACTGCCGCAAAAGTTGTTGATTGTAGTAATTATGTTTTAGCAACTGGTGCAGTTATTTATGTTAAATTTACCAATGCCAATGATTATAATGGTACCGCAACATTAAATGTTAATGGCACTGGAGCAAAAGATATTGCTAGAGTAGGAACAACAAAAACAAGTAGATATTATTGGACTGCTGGAGAATTAGTTGGATTTGTTTATGATGGAACAAATTATTTGATGATTGATAAAGGTACTGCAACAACCACATATTATGGTTTAACGAAATTAACAACAACTGCAACAAGTACATCTGAAGCTTTGGCATTAACTCCAAAAGCATTAAATAATTTTGCACAAAATATGATTGCTAATTATGCAGTATATTCATCTTCTTCTACTTATAATGTAGGAGATAGAGTTAGATATAGTTATAATACTTATGAATGTATTACTGCAATAACTACTGCAGAAGCGTGGACTGCAGCTCATTGGAAGGCTTTAGACCCTTTACAAACACAGATAGATGAAAAATCTGAGGTTTCTATAAGTAGGAATTTAACTTCTGGAGAAAAAATAGGTACTATAACTATAGATGGAACAGCAACTGATTTATATGCTCCTGCTACAGGTAGTGTTAATACATCTTTAGCTAGTCCACAACAAACATATTATTTAACAGGAGTTCAAACAACTACTGCTGGGCAAGGTAATTTATATAATAGTTATTTGTCTAGCACATATACAGGAATAAAATATGTAACTTCTACTTCTCAAGAAGGTGGAAGTTTATATGTAGACGACAGAGAAGTCGTTACAGGATTATATTATGAAATTTCATAAAATAAAAGAAAGGAGAGATAATTAATGGCTACAGTTAAGTTTTATAATGATAAAGAAAAAACTCAACAAGTATATCCAGAAATCGACCCAGATGGAAATTACCCTGGTGTCACAGTTGGGCTTGCTAACAACTTAACTTCACCAGATGGTGTTGATGATACAGATACTTGGAATTATCGTTCAACTGGTGGAGAACAAGACATCTCTGATGGATATGCTAACCTAAAAAGACTTGTTGGTACAACTGAATCTTCAACAATAGAAGAAAGTCTAGTTTATAACTTACTTACAACTGGTGTAACTGCCGTAACAGTAAATACAAGCACATTTAAAAGCCAAATAAGTACAAGTGGAACATATAATTTTATATATACTCCAACAATTACTTATTCATCTGCTTTAGTATATTCATTAAATAAAAGCACTTTTGCTAATTATGTAAGTCAAGCAACTGGAACTTATACATTTACTTATACTGCCGTTGTTTCACCAGTAGACACATCTAGCGTTATACAAACTTTTACGCAATCAACATTTGTTAATAAAGTAAATGAAACACCAGATACTTATACATTTACATATAACGGCTCAAATTGGCAATTAGATGGAACAAATGTAACAATGTCTCAATACGGTATTACAACAAAAGGAACTGAAACAAGTGGGACAACAATTACTGTTTATTATACAAGTAATTCTTGGTATTATAATAATGCTTCAATTTCAATGAGTAATTATGGTATTTCAACAACTGGTTCTGAATCTGTTGGAGACACAATTGCTATATCTTATACATCTAATGACTGGATGTTAAATGGCACTGTAATAACACTTGCTGATTATGGAATCACAATTACAGGAGGAAGTGCGGCAATTGACGATAACATTCAAATAGTATTTGTTGCCGAACAAATTGGTGTAATTCAAGTTGCAAATCCAACTGGATTATTTAGTATTGGATTAAATCAATTTGATAAAGATGGTTCTCAAATATTTAGAAACTATACAATTAATTCGTCTGGTGATATAAGTGCGGCAACTGGATATTATGTAATTTATTTTAAATGTTTAGGAGGAAACACTTATACAATATATAATGAAATTGCATCTTCAACTGTAAGAGTTGGATGGAGTTCAAGCGTTCCTACTACATCATCTAGTGTAACATTATTAAGCACATCATCAACTGCAACAAGTGGACAAAGTTTATATAACACAAGTTATGTATCTTATTATACACCATCATCAAATGGTTATTTAGTAGTTGCAACAAGTGATATTGATAATTTATGTTGTCATTTAACTTGGTCAGGATATAATGACGAAGTTTATGAAACATATTTTGATTATACATTACCTATACCTTATGAAGATGAAAATGGCAACACAATAACAGATTACGGACTTTGCTATTTAAATTCAACTTATTATGATGAAATCAACTTTGATGATTTCAAATGGTATAAGAGAACAACAAGAATTGCTTATAGTGCCGAAAACTTAGCAACTGTTCAAGCATTAGGAGTACCATATTTATATGATTCAAGTTGGATTTATTATGGTATAGATACTGTCGCTTATGATATTTCAGAAATATCTTATGCTTATAGAGTATCTGACTTTGGTACAGAGCAATTTATTGGAACAACTTTAAATTTAACTGCAAATGTATTCTATCAACAAAACTTAAAAGATAAATTAAGACGTTATGTTGAAATTGTTGATAATAAAGTTGAAAGCGTAAGTATAAATTCAACACATACTGAATATTTAAGTGCAAAAGGTTCATATGACCTTGATAACGCATTAAGACATATACTTGGTCTTGATGTAGACACATTCTCAACAAGTAGCACTTATGCTGTTGGAGATTATGTTGTGTATAAAGGTAAATTATGGAAATGTACGACTGCCGTATCAAGTGCAGGAGCTTGGACTGGTAATGGAATAAGCGTATATAATGATGAAAATGGAGTTGTTTTAGATATTGATACTACTAAATTTTTAGCATTCTTAGACGCTGATAACCCAGGTTCACCTTGTAGTGTTCCAGAACTATATGCGAGTGATAATGGAACTTATTCAGTACATTTAACATATGCACAACATCCTAGTGATTTTGAATATGCAAATGCTGCGGCATTAGAAGCTGCAACTGGTATAGTTGTAAGTAGTGCTACAGGAATGGTTCAATTAAGATGTTTGCCAAGTACAGGCAATTGGGAAGAATCATATTTATTTAAAGCAAATTAATGAATGAAAGGAGAATAATTTTATGTTAGAAATAATTAAATCATTCTTCTCCCCTGTAGGGGGGGGGCGAACAAGCTTCGCTTCACAGAATGGAAATATACAAAGGAAGGAGGATTTGCGTCAAGGTAAAAACCTTGTTAGCAATTCCGACTTCAATAGAAAGAGAGGTGAAGAGTATCTAATCTCTTCATCTTTCGCAAGTAAAAATATCATAGGGGGGGGGCAGCTACGCTCGAATAATTATTCAGCAAGCAGTCGCTCTTATAAAGGAGGTGAAGGCAATTACGCTAGCTTAATGTCTAGCTCTTTTGCCGGAACCGAGACAATGTTAAACCCTGACCGCATAGTCGGGGGGGGCGAAATCCATTTGGATTCGTCTTCAAAGAAAGGGGGCAAGCCGTTTAATAGACTTGCCTCTTATACACGAAATGATTTCTCTTTCAAGAAGGGAGGTGCAGGCTTAACAGTCTGTGCTCCTTTTCATTATGAAGGAGGTGTGTGTTAATGCAAATTAATAAAGACCTTATTATTAGTGGAACTAATATGACTTTAGGTGATACTGCCTATAAAGATATATATTCTACAACTGAGACAAAGACCAATAAAATTTGGATTGATGGTCGTCCTATATATAGAAAGGTTATTACTGGAAATTTATCTCAGGCACAATGGAATCACGGAATAACTTTTGATACTATTGTTTCTATAGAAGGTGTTTTTATAAATACTAATTCTGGTAATACATTTAATATACCTAGTACAAGACCTGATTTTCCTGATTATCAAGTTGGTGTATTTGTGAATAATACATTTATAACTTTAGAACGTGATATTGGTGCTCAACGTGCCGATATGAGTTTTTATGTAGTTTTAGAATATGTAAAATAACACACACAACAGGCTAATAGCCGAATATTATGGCTAAATTTACAATTAATAAAGACTTAGTTGTAGGTGATACAAATTACTCTTTAGGGGATATTCCTTTTGGAGAATTGCCTGAAGTCCCATCTGGAACAAATTACTGTAAAATCGGTAATATGATGATAGTTTGGGGTAACAGGTCTGTAACACTTTCTTGGAATGGTAATGACGGTCAAGCAAGTTTTGATTTAGCATCAGATGGCACTCCATTTTTAAATACCAATTATAGAATAGTTGGTTCTATGACAAATGGAGGTGCTTACTTTGCAAATGGTAATTATAGATACCAAGGAGATACGACAACAAAGGGCAAGATTTATTGCTGGTGTGAAGCCGGTGTTAAACCAACATCAGTTTTAAACTTTACCTTTATAGCAATTGGCTCTTGGCGTAATCCTAAATAAAAACATTTCGTGTAAAGCAAGCCTTTGGCGAACTTATGAAGATTAATAAAGATTTAATTATTAGTGATACAAATTATACATTAGGAGATATTCCTTTTGTAGACGTTTATTCAACAACTGAAACAAAGACAAATAAAGTCTGGATAGACGGAAAACCTATTTATAGAAAAGTGTTTATATATACGAGTACAATTAGACCTAGTGCTGCTGATGTTGTGGTAGCCAATTTAAGTGATGTAAATCCTAATACTTGGGTATCAGTTAATATGATAGCAGTCACAGATGGTAATGTAATTTTACCTGTTCCTGCAGCCAATGCAAACTTAAATTATGTTTTGGAATGGTGGCTTTCAGGGAACACAATAAAGATAGGAACTGGTGCTTCCAGAACCTTAAAAAGAGTTCATACAATTGTTGAATATACTAAATAAAATAGAACATTGTCTTACGGCAAAACAATGCCGATTCTATGAAAATTAATAAAGACTTAATAATTAGTGATACAGGGAAATCGCTATATGATTTAACTGCTGTAACTAAACAATGTAAAACAGTATCCAAAAATAACACCTCTGATATAAGTGTTTCTGGATATAAAGACATTCATTCTGCTACTTTGAATATACAAAGTGGCAAAGCCTTAATGATAGGTTCGTTAGCATTAAGACATAGTGGGGGAACCCCACAAATACAATTCTTGGTTGATGGAAGTAATTATGGTGGATTCTTTGCTAGTAGACAAGATGAATTTTATTCTTTTAGTGTTGTTGCAACTGGTTTATCAAAAGGGAATCATAATTTTACTTTAAGAATAAGTCAAGGAAATGCAAGTGGTGTTGTTGTAAGTGCATACACTGCTTCAGAACTAACAGTAGTTGAAATTTAGAGCGACCGCCTGCTTTTGAGCAAGCGAAACAAATGCTTATAAACACAGATTTAATCTACCCTATTGGTAGTATATATTTAAGTATGAATGCTACAAATCCATCAAAATTTTTTGGTGGTACGTGGACTCAAATAAGTCAAGGACGTTGTTTAGTTGGTGTAGATACATCAGATAGTGAATTTGATACTGCCGGCTTAACTGGTGGTAGTAAATATTTGCAAGGTCATAAACACACAACTTCTTGGTCAGTTACCGGAACTGGTAATAAAGGACAGTCATATGATGGAATGCCTTTTTATAGAGCGGGTAACTTAACTAATGAGTCACAATTAATGTGGACTGGCTATAGAAGTGGTACAGGTTCACAATCAGGTATACAAGATTTATCAGGAAATCAAATTAATGTTGGTACTTCTGGCAATTTACAACCATACTTGACTTGTTATATTTGGCAGAGAACTGCTTAAACCTTATGATATTAACGAAGATTTAGATACAAATCTTATGATTATAAATAAAGATTTAATAATTAGCGATACATCTAAATCGCTAAACGATGTAACCAATTATATAGATGGTCAGGGCGTTATTTTATATGAAAATTCAACAGCTCAAGCCAATACAACAATAACGCTATCTGACAGTTTTCTTAATTATGACCATATTATTATAGAGTGGAAAGCTAGAGGATATACTGATTATTTTAATCATTATCAAACAATGGTTTCTAAACCAGTAAATAATAGAGCCTATTGTGTTCCTAGTGCTTTT
>UMHM01005666.1_pt1 | contig 23538 bp, 21 predicted proteins | sample 1965501 | NCBI WGS metagenome assembly UMHM01 (sample SAMEA4836095, study PRJEB28245) | human gut metagenome | biome: gut microbiome; material: fecal sample | place: Denmark | collected 2008
AAGGTTGCATCCGAACCAATCATAAAAACAACATTATAACCATCTTTTTCTAGAATATCACCTAATGTATTTACTTTAGGCATAAAAGGAACCTTGTCCTTACAAAACTTATGCTTTAAAGAGAAAATCAAAGGAAGTCCAGAAGTACTCGCAACAATACCTCCTGTTGTCCAACCAGTTCCTGTTAAAACTCTAGCTCCACCTATCTTTTTATTTTGTGAAAATGAGATGGATTCTTTAGTCAGTTTTGAAAGATATGGAAGTAAATCTTCATCTGCATCTCCTCCATCTTCTTTTTTCGCATACGTTGTTTCCATGGATTCTAAATAGATATGAATAAAATTCATCTTTTTTTCAGGAGATACAATTTCAGATTCAACATAATGCTCATCAAAGAAATCTGTCTTCTTAAATTGATTGAAAACATATGTAAAGAAGTTGATTTGACATAAACCATAAATACAGCATAAAACAAGAATTGTTTTAGCCATCCATGCACTCGTCCAACTAAAAATAAGACCAAATATAATGCCAGGTAGTAAACACTTTTTCATCCATCCAAAAATAAACTGTGTATTGGTTCCTTCTAAAGGAACTTTGATGTGATATACAATTTGTTCAAAGCTCGATAATCCAAAGTAAGAATAGGCCCACTTACTTGAAATTGCCAAAGTAAATCCGAGTGTCACAATAAATAAGCTCATAATCTATCCCTTTCTAAAGACAAAAATAGGTCATATGACCTATTTGTTGCATTTATTCTTTAAAGTTTGACTCGGACGAAACTTAGGAAGTTTTGTAGCAGGAATCATCATTCTTTCTTTAGTAACTGGATTGATTCCCATTCTTGATTTACGATCAAAAATTTCAAACTTACCAAAAGCTGTGATATCAACATGACCATCACTTGCCAAAGCTTCGCTCATCTCATTGAAAATCAAATCTACCGCATAAGCAGCATCTTTTTTAGAAATATTTAAATTAATTGATAGAGCCTGTGTTAAAGACTCTTTATTTACATATTTTCCCATATTAAAATTCCTTCTTTAAATCTCTAATCATTAAATCTTGTGCGCAGTCACTTGGAAGTTTTCCATTAAATAAAATTTGGTAAACCTCTTCACAAATCGGCATATCAATACCATTTTCTTGAGCAACACGATGTACAATTTTTGCGGTACGAACCCCTTCTACTGTTTTTGTGTTGTTTTTAAAGAAATTTTCAACTGAATTTTCTTTACCAATTTGATAACCCGCTTCAAAGTTACGAGAATGAACACTTGTACATGTTACAATCAAATCTCCAATTCCAGTCAGTCCCATGAATGTTTTCTGGTGTCCACCAAAATGAACTCCATAACGAATCATTTCCTGCAATCCACGTGTAATCAAAGCCGCACGTGTATTATCTTGGTAACCTAGACCAGATAAGATACCAGATGCGATTGCCATGACATTTTTGATGGCTACACCAAGTTCAGAACCAATCTCATCATTTCCTGTATAAATGCGTAAATATTGATTAGAGAATAAATTCTGAACAGCAACAGCATCCTCATTGTTTAAACTGATTGCATCAATCGTTGTCAACAAACGAATAACAACTTCTTCCGCATGACTTGGACCAATTAAACTAACAACAGAACTTAATTTATCTTCATCAATGCAGCGACGAATCACTTCAGACATTCTTTCATTTGTTTCTGGATGGAATCCTTTTGAAACATTAATAATAATTGTCTTCTTATCTAGAAGTTCATTGATTTGATGACAAATTGGATCGATTGCAATGGTTGGTACGGCTAATAATACGATATCTGCGCCTTTTACACATTGAATATCTGTTGTTGCACGTAATTCAGGATTTAATTCTACATCCTCAAAATACTTAGAATTCTTATGGTTATTGTTGATGTCATTTACTTCACTTTCAGCAACCCCATAAATCATAACTTCTTGATGATTATCTTGTAATACTTGAGCTAAAGCTGTTCCCCAGCTTCCACTACCAATCACAACTGTACGCATATTTTACTCCTTTTTAACTATGAGCGTTTACGAGCCAAAATCTTAATTGGTGTACCCGTAAAGCCAAATGCTTCTCTTAATTTATTTTCAATATAACGACTATAACTAAAATGTAATAATTCTGGATCATTCACAAACAAGACAATTGTTGGTGGTTCAACCGCAACTTGAGAAGCATAATAAATCTTTAATTGCTTTCCTAAATGAGGCTTAGCTGGATTCATCATCTGTGCATCTAGAATCACATCATTTAAAATATTTGTTGGAATACGCAATGTACATGCATCATGCACTTGATCAATCAAAGGAATCAATTGATTTACTTTACTTCCCGTTAAAGCTGAAGTAAACGCAATAGGTGCATAGTTCAAATATAAGAATTGTGCACGAATTTCCTTTTCAATCTTAGACATGGTCTTCTCATCTTTTTCAACCGTATCCCACTTATTGTAGACAATGATAACACCTTTTCCGGCATCATGAGCAAGTCCTGCTACGTGTTTATCTTGTTCACGAATTCCTTTTTCTCCATCAATTAAGAATAATACTACATTACTTCGATCAATTGCACTTAAAGCACGTAAGATAGAATATTTTTCAATATCCTCATAAATCTTACCTTTTTTACGAATACCCGCCGTATCAATGATCATATATTCTTTGTCGTCAACATGGAATGGCGTATCAATCGCATCACGCGTTGTACCTTCGACATTGGATACAATAACACGTTCCTCTTTAAGGATAGAGTTGACTAAACTTGATTTTCCAACGTTTGGACGACCAATTACACAGAATGAAGTAATTCCTTCATATGGAGCTAGATTTTTTTCAGGAAGTTTTTCCATCACAAGATCTAACAAGTCACCTAATCCGATTCCATGTGCTCCACTAAGAACAACCGGATCACCTAGACCTAATGCATAGAATTCATATACATTCATCTGTAATTCTGGATTGTCTACTTTATTACAAGCCAAAATAACTGGCTTTTTACACTTTTGAAGTTTTCTTGCGATTACCGTATCATCTGTCATCACACCTTCTTTTGCCGAAGTTAAAAAGATAATGACATCCGCTTCTTCAATCGCAATATCTACCTGCATATTGATTTCCTGGGCAAACGCCTGGTCCTCAATTTGAATACCACCCGTATCGATCAAGCGAAAAGTTTGTGTCAGCCATTCCACTTCACCATAAATTCTATCTCTTGTTACTCCGGGTGTATCATCTACAATGCTCTTTCTTTGTCCAATCAAACGATTAAATATCGTTGATTTTCCGACATTTGGCCGACCTACTATGGCCACAGTACCTCGAATCATATTGTGGTCCCCTTTCTACATTATCCGACTATTTCTAATACTTTTGAAACAACTTCATCAATTGTTAAATTGGAAGTATCAATTTCAATCGCATCCTCTGTTTTAATTAGAGGTGAGTTTTCACGATGCGTGTCCTGATAATCTCTAGCTACAATATCCTGATAGATTGTTTCATAATCCGCATCAATTCCTTTTGAAAGATATTCATCATACCTTCTTTGGGCTCTCGCCTTACTTGTCGCGCTCATAAAGATTTTAACCTCTGCATCTGGCAAGACAACCGAGCAAATGTCTCTTCCATCTACAATAAAGCCCTTGCTGGCACATACCTTTTGTTGAAGATTCACTAATTTTTTACGTACAATGGCTAACTGGCTTGTTTTACTTGCTTGCATAGAAACATCATTCATACGTATCTCTTTAGAAACATCTTCTCCATCTAAATAGACATGGTTATCTTCATCAAAGCGAATTTCAATGGAATCCATCAAATCGGACATTGCCTTTTCATCATGAATGTCGATATGATTCTTTAATGTTTTATATGCTACACAACGATACATAGCTCCCGTATCTAAATGTGACATATTTAACTTTTCAGCAACAATATCTGCAATCGTACTTTTTCCAACTCCACTTGGACCATCAATCGCAATATTAATTTTCTTCATATATAACACCATTAAATACTCTTAAATGTCCAAACTAAATAACCAATGATTGCCACTAAAGCAACAATCAAAATAGCTAAAACAACATTTAAGACAATTTCTGAGCTTTTCTTTTCTTTATGTTTACTTGCTTTTTCGAAATCTGAAGTTTTCATTCTCATCTTTGCACTTGGCATAGATTCAAGTTCATCACGTTTTTCTTTTTTACGCTTTGATTTCTTCTTCTTTTCACTTCTTGGTTGTTCTTCTGTTTTATCAAAATCATCATGAGACAGATACATTAAATCTAGATCATCATCTGTTTCTTTGATATCTTGTACATCTTGACTCGATAAAACAATCTTTTCTTCTTTTGGTTCAACACGAGCCACTCTTTCTAATTCTGGCTGTTTTTGTTTTGAAATCTTCATGGTTGAACCTAAATCTTCATCATCTGTATCCATAGGAATCACATGTTGATTTCTTTTTCGTGTTTCTGTTGTATCTAACTGTTTTAAAATATTGATTTGCGTATCATCTGTAATACGATTTCCATTATCAATATTATATTGCTTAACTTCCCCTAACAAATCTTCCATAACAGGTGAAGTTGGCATTTCTTTTACAGTTGGTGAAACACGCACTGTATCATGTGGATACAATGGCTTGTTCGCATGCGATAAATTATTATCTACACGAGATAATCTTTGCAATTTAACAGGCTGCGCTTGCGCTGCCGTAGTCTCTTCATCTAAACGATCTCTAAGTTCTTGATACTTTTGTTTTCTTGAAAGTTGAGTCATAAGTACCTCCTAAACATTCTTTACTATTATACACTATTCAACAAAAAAAGAAAAATAGGCGTTTGCCTATTTTGCACGTCCTGAATATTTTCCATCATTTGTATTTACAATGATCATTTCATCTTGGTTGATAAATAAAGGAACTTTTACTTCTAATCCCGTTTCTAATACGGCATTTTTACTTGCAGAAGTTGCAGTATCTCCCTTAACCGCTTGTTCACACTCAACAACCTTTAAAGTCGCCTTGTCTGGCAAAATAACACCGAGAATTTCACCTTCATAACTTGAAATATTTACATTTGAATTTGCGACAATAAAGTTTCTTTCCCATTTTAAACGATCCATAGGAATTTCAACTTGATCATACGTTTCATTATCCATAAATACCATCGCATCTTCTGTATCATATAAATACTGCATTTCTCTTTTTTCGATTTGAGCTGGTTCTACCTTTTCACCACCACCCCAAGATAATTCGACATTACTTCCTGTACGGATGTTACGAACTTTTGCCTTAACAACCATTGCACTACGAGCTGTTTTATTTTGTGATGCTTCTAAAACCGTATAAATTTCACCATCAACTAAGATTGTTAAACCTGGTTTTAAATCATTTGAACTAATCATTTTCTTACTCCTTTTATTTGTATATTCGACGCTAATTATTTTATATCACGCAAAGAAATTGTCAAGAAAAAGAAAGAAAGCACCAAAGTGCTTTCTTTCATCGAAAGGATCGATAAAGTAATTTCTTATGTGTTTTTAAGGAAGGATATATACACATAAGATGGATATTGAGTCGAAAGGTGAGCCATACTTTCTATCTCTTACCATCCATATAATACGCCTAAATCGTAAACTTGTAAACCCTTCCACCTAATTTTCGTAGATTAAATCAAAATTTGTCATTTCCCTATGATCACTTGTACCAAGATTATAATTGCGATCCTTGATCAACAACAATAGATCTTCGTCTAGATCTGGATTTGAACAAGCAGCTAAGAATAAGCGAATGGCTTCCATCGCTAATAATTGTGCACGATCATATAAATCAAAGAAACTTTCTGTTGAAACAAATGTATCATCACTAGGATGTACCCATCTTTTATGCAAAAGATTCATAACATCATATGGATCATTCGGTTCATTTGGAACGATATAACCTGATAAAGAATTATAAGCCTTCGTGAAAGACTCTAATGTCTGCAAAGATTTAAGTTTATTTCCAGAAGCATCATAAAACAATGTTTCAATAAAATGCCAGTCATTCAAGCTTTCCAAAATCTGGTGTGGCTGTATATCAAAACCTAAAATCTGTCGAATTGCAGGGACATAAATACGGGCAATGGCACGAGCCTGTTCTTTTGTAACATCACAGATTTCATAAAATTTAAAATCTTCAATTGTACATTCTCTTTTCACCTTTAACATGATCGCATCTAACAAAGATTCAAAACGGTGGTGATACCAGGCACTTTTCCCTTTACATGTTCCTGTACGATAAAAAACATAAGGATGTGTTGTCGCATCCAAAGCCCAGTGACATAAATGACCGCAAACATAAGTCATCATATCTTTTTTGATTTCTTCATCCCTTTCATTGCGAATCGAAATCAAGGCTTTTTGATAGAACTCGTTAACATGTCCTGCATGAAACATAGACCCAGCAACTCTTAAATCGCTTTTTTTATAAAAATCTTTTGGATTCATTCCATGAAAGAACAAAAAGTCAGGTCCATTTGATCCTATTTCTAACAATTGAAGACGGGGTTCAAATAAATCATGTGTACTTTCATCCACTTTATCAAAAATTTCTCGTGCAAATAAAGTATGTGTAATAATATTAGGCATTTTTTTCTACCTCCTGTAATAAACCATGATATACAACATATTCTGCAAATGTATCCATTTGGCAATATGTTGATATAGCTTCTTTTACTTCTTTTTTTTCTTCTTCGCTTTTATCGTCATACGTACGATAGGCAAAAACTGCATTCAAACCATTTTGAATGTCTAAATCTTGATAGGAAACATCCTGAGAAAAAACAGGCAAAATATTTTTTAATGAATAGTGTCCTCGCATTTTTGAATTATAGTACAATCCAGCTTCAAATGGTTTAGATAAATCGACCATTCTTGCACAAATCGATTCTAATTCCTCCCGATATTCTTCAAACTGATTCGCAAGTTGCAAAAGCCTTAACTTTTCCGCACCCTCCATATTGTATACAAGAATTGTTCCTGATTTAGGTAGGTCTTCAATCAGCTGCTCAACAAAATGTCTGCGACAATCTTTTGATTCAAAGAAGTTATAATGTTTCAAGTCTCCATCCTTTGATTCTACATGCAAACTATATTGGAAACACAATACATCGAATGGCTTCATATTTTCAAAAGGCGGAACCGCAAAAGTGTCCCATTCAAAATCTAAATAAGAGATTGGATATTGAATTTGTTTCAACCACACTTGTAAAGCCGCTCTATCCATAAATGGTTTTTTTGTCTTACTCGCCATATATTGTGCATATTGAAGACGGAAACCTTCAATTTGTGAAAGTGGCAATTCATAAATATGGCGAATACCTTTTTCATATGCATCGAGCTTATGCTGATTCGTTGTAAAGAATAAGATCGAATCATCTGGTTCATTGGATTCATCAAAACAAATCGGATAATAGTTACAACGTCTTAACGCTGTACATTGTTTTGTGCGTACAGGTGTAATACTTGGTTTATTTAAAATTTGTTTTGTTCGCTCGATCCAGGCATCTAAATCAATATTTATTTCTTCCATACATTCTTTAATAGTTTTTGACAAGTGATTTCGTTTATTAAACAACTTATCACTTGTAGCCAACAATCCATTTAAATCTAATGTATCTTTACGAACATATTCTTTATTTAAATAAAGAACGCGATTTTCTACAACATTCACACCACAATGTGCAAGAATGATTTGATTGACCTTCATGATCAATGCTTCATTTTCTTTTGGATATGCACTTAAATGCGGATAGACAGCCATATATCCATTATCTAATTTTTTTAGATATGGAATCTTAGTTCGACACTCTTTATATTCAAAGCGTGCAAAACATACAACGTCATTTTCTTCTAATAAACTTAAAGATTGTTCATTTGAATCCATAGAGTGGCCTAATGCACAGTCATTGGCATGTAAATAGGTTTTCCATAAATCGGAAAATGGACAATCCATCTTATAAAAACTTTCCTGGTGAAGTGAATTATGAGCACTGTTCCAGCAGAAACACTCACATTTCATTTCACGCATTAAATCTGATACATGTAACATAAAAAATTCACCAATCCTATTGTACTTCAATTTTGATATCTTTTCATCCTTTATAAGTGTTAATTATTTTTTCTACTCTTTTAACATACTCGAAGCGAACCTCTTCAGGTCCTAGTAATTCCATCTGATCTTGCATAGAAAACAAGAATTGATAGAGTCCAGACATATCATCCGTAAAAAATTCAAAGTCGGTAAATTCATTTTGTTTATTAATGATTTGCAGGTTGTTCCCCCATTTTTTTTCATGAAAAAAGCGCAATCCATTATCTTTATGATAAACGCGAACCCGGATTTGTTTCATATCCAGCTTGATTAAAGAATGTTCTCCAATATGATTGCTTAAATGAAAATGATTGTCACGAATAAAGCTTCTTGAAGACAGTTCACACTTAAACATACGCTGATTACTAAAGCGATACATACGATAATCTTTTCTTAGTAATGAAAAACCAATCAAGTAATAAGATTTATGATAATGAATAATTTCATAGGGTTCTACTTCAAATTCAATAGGTGTTTCATCCTTCAAAGACTGGTACGACAAAAGGACGCATAAGCCATGATGAATGGCTTTTTGCGTCGTATCAATCATTCGGGATGTATTTTCATCAATCTCAATATCTTGATTTGACATGTAGTGAAGTGAATCATTGGAAGAAATCTTACTTGTCGCAATAATTTTGTCCATGGCATCACAATAGAGAGTCAATGGTTTGAAATCTTTTTGCGTACGCATAAATTTGTATGATTGAACCAGGGCATCCTTTTCCTCATCCGTAAAAACGGTAACAGGAAGATCATATTGATCATTCAATATATACCCTCCATATCTACCTTTGACTTCTTCCACATTATAGCCGGCAAGTACAAGTTCCTTTTTAAATTCACGGATATTACGAGGATTGACTTCTAAAGCTTCGGCTAGCTGTGCCGTATTCATTTTTCCTCTTGCCTTTAATAGTTGCAGCATGCGAATGCACAAGTTCGTTCGATTCATATTTCTTTTCCTTTCAATGTGTACTACAAAATCTTTGTGGGTAATATCCAAAGCCTTTACGTGGTTCAAAATGTTTAGGAACAATACCACGAAATACCAGTGGACGTATCATTTGACCGATTCCTCTTTCAAGCGCAAAACCTAAAGCTTCACTTTGTTGAATGGCACCGGCATCAATTAAAACATTTACAATTTCTTCATTGCCAATACTAATGGCATGCATCAAAATAGGATATCCATTAAATACCCAGCTTGGACTTGCACCCATCTGTAAACAGTATTTCACGCCTTGTACATCCTCTTTCCAAACAGCATCTAATAAATCCATCGCAAGTTGTCTTTCAGCATTCATATTTATATCCTTCTTTCTTTTTACACTTAAAGGATACAATTGAATCCGACATTATTTATGTCAATTAATCCGTTACTGCTTTTACTTTTTGAAGACGAGTTAAAACATCTTCACTAATAAGCTGATAAATGCATGAACAAATTGGAATAAAAATAATAATTCCAATAATACCGGCAACATTGGCACCAATCGTGATAGCTACAATGATATACATTGGTGGAAAGCCGACGGATTTTCCAACCACATGTGGATAGATAAAGTTGCCTTCCACTTGTTGAATACAAATAAACATAACAATAAATGTAAAACCTTGTACGGGAGATGTCATCGCGATAAAGAAGGCACATAAAAATGCAGCAACCAAAGCGCCAAACATAGGTACTAAGGCGCCAATACCTACGACAAGCCCCACTAAAAAAGCATATGGAATCTTCATGATTAAAGATCCTGCAGTAACTAAACTGGCTAAAATCAAGCATTCCAAACAGGTTCCGCCTACATAGCTTGTAAAAATACGAATGATCAACTTTAATACGTGGCGTGTTTTTTCATAATCCTTTTCTGGAAGATAGGCTTTTAATAAAGATTTTGTTTCATGAACCACTTGTTTTTTATTAAACAACAATAGGAACGAGAATACGATTGTGATAAAGGCTTGCGCAAACCAAGAAAATGTAGTGGATAAAATCGTAAAGATGGATCCAAATATATCATTGGCTCCTCCGGATACAAGCCAAGAACTGATTTTTTTACTCACATTATCAATCGCAAACGTACTAAAGGCATTGATATCTAAGTGTTGTAAAAAGTTATGCACTACATCTACATGTTTCGTGATATCTAAAAGCCATATATAGAATTCATAAATCATCTGTGGGAAGTTTGACATCAACAATTGAATCGAAAATAGAATCTTAGGTATAACTATGCCGACAAAGGCGGCAAATACGGCAAACACAATGAAAATAGCTAATACATTAGAAAGCATTCTTTTGATCTTTGTATCTTTTATATCAAACCACTTTATTAAGTAACGCATTAAATTATTCGATATGATATTAAACACAAAGGCTAGTCCAGCACCGAATAGAAATGGCAGACACATAGTAGAGATCCATCCAATAACGTGAATAATTTTCTCAAAATAATAGATGATCATACCAATTAATAAGGTAAAAATAATGAGTCTTTGGTACATTTTTTCTTTTTCATGTAGATCCATCAATACCACCTCAAATCGAATTTATTATACTATCTTTTACATTGAAAATCATTTTTTTAAATTTTTTATTTACATCTTTTTTTCATAGGTGTAAAATTCACGCGTTAAAAGAAAAAGTAGAGGTGAAACAAATGAGTACAAAATACATTTTCGTAACGGGAGGCGTTGTATCTGGTTTAGGAAAAGGAATCAGTGCAGCAAGTCTTGGCCGTCTTTTAAAGTCTCGCGGCTATAAGGTTACTTCCCAAAAATTAGATCCCTATATCAATGTGGATCCCGGCACAATGTCCCCTTTTCAACATGGTGAAGTATATGTCACTGACGATGGATTAGAAGCCGATCTAGACTTAGGTCACTATGAACGTTTCATTGATGAAAACCTACACACATATTCCAACCTTACCACTGGACGCGTCTATTGGAATGTCATCAACAAGGAACGTGATGGTAAATATCTAGGTGAAACCGTTCAGGTTATTCCTCATATTACCAATGAGATCAAAAGCTTTGTGATTCGTGCTGGTGAACATGCAGCAGCCGACGTAGTCATCACAGAAATTGGGGGTACAACAGGTGATATTGAAAGCTTACCATTCCTTGAATCTATTCGTCAGGTTGCTTTAGAAGTAGGTCGTAAGAATTGTTTATTCATCCATGTAACATATATTCCTTATATTTCTGGTTCTCAAGAATATAAATCAAAGCCAACTCAACATTCCGTAAAAGAATTACAATCTTATGGTATCAATCCAGATATTATTGTTGCACGTTGTGATGAAACGATTCCTCAATCTGTATTAGATAAAATCTCATTATTCTGTAACGTAGAAAAACGTTGTGTCATACAAAACAAGACACTTCCTTCACTATATGAAGTCCCATTCATGTTAGAAGAGCAACATCTTGCGGATATTGTCTGTGAAAAAACAGGCCTAGAAGTTCGTAAACCCGATTTAAGCGAGTGGCAACAAGTTGTCGATAACATTCAGGCAAGTACAAAACCTGTAAATATTGCCTTAGTTGGTAAATATGTTGCCTTACACGATGCCTATTTATCTGTCAGCGAAGCCTTGTATCATGGTGGTTTTGAAAATCATGCCAAAGTCAACATTCAATGGATTGATTCAGAAGGCTTAGAAAATGCCAACTTAGATGTAGTCTTTAAAGATACAGACGGAATCATTTTACCAGGTGGTTTTGGCGACCGTGGTATTGAAGGTATGATCAGTGTTGCCACATATGCAAGACAAAAACAAATCCCTTATTTAGGTATCTGTTTAGGTATGCAGATTGCGGCCATTGCCTTTGCCCGCAGTGTTTTAGGTTTTGATGATGCCAACTCATACGAATTTGACCCACAAAGTAAACATACAATCATTGACTTTATGGAAGATCAAAGTAATGATATTCGTAAAGGTGGTACAATGCGTCTAGGATCTTATCCATGTTCTTTAAAACCGGACACTAAAATTATGGCTTGTTATGAAAAAGATATGATTGATGAAAGACACCGTCATCGTTATGAATTCAACAATGAATATCGCAGTGAATTTGAACGTAATGACATGATGATTGTAGGTACAAGTCCAGATAAACAATTAGTTGAGGCCATTGAATATAAGCATCACCCATTCTATATTGGTGTTCAATATCATCCAGAATTTAAATCTAGACCCAATCGCCCTCACCCATTATTTGTAGGGTTGGTAAAGGCCAGTCTAGAAAATAAGGCGCTCTAAAATAGTGTAGGGTTATGTGAAAATACCGGCTTTAAATTATTGTAGGGTTTCCGTATTAGGTTAAGAAAACTTAAATTTATGAATTTACTAAAAATGGGTCATATTCACCACTTTGTTGGTGAAATGACCCTTTTTTTTGGTCTAATGATTTATTTGATGTTTTATTTATTTTTCTTGTAACGTCCTCTAGGCCAACCTTTCATACGAATGGATTTGTGTGAACCTGCGTAATTTGGCTTTGTAGTTTTATTCATGCAATAAAGGCATCTGTTTCTATATCTCAGAAAGTTTTTATATCCTTTTGCGTTGTTTTTAATTTCCTTTGCGATTCCATTTTTGGATTCCATGATTCCATTCGTAATGCGTCGACCATCTATAAAAGTAAAAGAATTGATTATTTCTTGAGACCAGTTAATCAGTGTCTTTTTTAATTTTAAAATTTCTTGAATATTGCTCTTTTTCATTTCTTCGATATGTTTCCATAAATCATTTTCTGCATTTTCTAAATTAGAATGCTTATTAAAATACACGTAATCACTTTTTAAATAGTACGCAGTCCTTAATTCATCAGATATTCTAAGAATAAGGTCCAGAATTTGTGGGTAGTTGATATACCTGTGTAGTTTCTTGTTCCATTTTGATTCGTTTTCACGAACTTCATCTTTGAACAGGGTCCAATTGAATTTTTTCAAAAGGTAATATTCAACAGACTTTTTTGGGAACTTGTTCATTACGCGTTTTCGAACTTTATCTAAGGCTTCATTATAGTTTTTGATCACATGAAACGGATCCGCACATACTTTAGCTTTTGGAAGACGTAGTTTTACAACAGATCTGTAAGTTTCATAAAGATCCATAGATACATATTCTACATTTTCTCTTTCTGATTTAGGTATCTTTTCAAAATAGTTTAACAAGGTGGTTTTGCGCCTGTTTATAATAACATCGATTAGATTGCTAGTTTCAAAATCTAAAAGAAGACAAGAGTATTTATTCTTTCTAGATGTTTTTGAATAGATCTCATCTATACAAATGACTCTGGGAAGTGTCTGACGAGGTATGTTCACATAATCATCAAATATAGCTTCAGCTAGTGTACTTGATATATTGTTGTGCTTCGCAGCTGAAGAAAATGTTGAATTGTATTCTTTCAGCTCATTAAGTACGTTTATAATAGTGAGTTTACTTATTGAATGTTCGGTAGCCACAAAAGGATTTGGTTCATAAAAAGTCCTTCCACAGTCTTTACATACAAATCTTCTAGCATGATAGAGAAGCACACAATTACGCTGATTATATGCAGAATGTTTGATTTTTCGAACTTTATATTCTTTTATGTTGCATGAATACGAACCGCAGTTTGGACATGAAGTTTCTCTTCTTTTGAGAGTAAAATCATGATACAAAATACCATCTTTTGAATAGCTTGAAAAATCTTCCAAGTCTTTTAGTTCAATGTTTAGAATATCTGTTATAATTTCATCAGTGATAAAAATCACTCCTTCCATGAAAATCATTAGGCCAAATATGATTCTACTATGGAAGGTTTTTTTGTTTTTAAGGAAATATAAAAAAATGGGACGAACACGACCCTACGATATTTTATAGAATTTTTTTACTACTTATAAAACGACCCTATAAAAATTTAAGGACTATGTTCGACCCTACAAGAATTTAAATATCCGAAAATAAAGAAAGTCACAAATAGTGGCTTTTCTTTTTGTATCTACGCTTAATATATTGATTAGCTCATTCTAGTTGTTGATTTTCTTCTACTATTTCCTTTTTTTGCTTCTTCTTATGTTTAATGAGCTTTTTTCTAGTAAACAATCCGACATACTCATATACGTAAAAAATGAAGTTTTTTCAGATAAGAAGAAAATTTTTTTAACATTTCTCAAAACATTTGTGAAAATAATGATATTATATACGAGACAGGAGGATACTATAAAAATGAAAATTGTCGATGAATATTTTGGTTGTGATGTGTTCAGTACATCTGCCATGCAGAAATACTTACCTCATGCCGTTTATAAACAAATGATGGACGTACTTGAAAAAGGTAAGGAACTTCCTAAAGAAATCGCAGATGTCGTTGCGAATGCAATGAAAGACTGGGCGATGGATAAAGGAGCTACCCATTATACACACTGGTTTCAGCCAATGACTGGCATTACAGCTGAAAAGCATGATGCGTTTATCAATCCAACCGGACCTACATCTGTTATTTCAGACTTTAGAGGTAAAGAATTAATCAAAGGTGAACCCGATGCTTCAAGTTTTCCTAGTGGTGGATTACGTGCTACTTTTGAAGCCAGAGGCTATACTGCTTGGGATCCAACTTCTCTAGCTTTCGTCAAAGAAAAAACTTTATATATTCCAACTTTATTCTGTTCTTATGATGGTAGTGCTTTGGATAAGAAAACGCCATTATTAAGAAGTAATGATGCCCTAAATAAAGCAGCTGTTCGTTTATTGAATATTATGGGTTACAACATTCATAAGATCAAAACAACAGTAGGTCCTGAACAGGAATATTTCTTGATTGATGAAGAGATGTTCAAGGAACGTTTGGACTTATTAGTAACTGGAAGAACTTTATTTGGTGCAGCGCCTGTAAAAGGTCAAGAATTAGATGATCACTATTTTGGAAGTTTGTCTGAACGTGTTAAAGCCTACATGGAAGAAGTAGATGAAGAACTTTGGAAACTAGGTGTATATGCCAAAACGGAGCACAAAGAAGTGGCACCATGCCAGTTTGAATTGGCTCCTGTATTTACGACAACAAATATTGCGAATGATCAAAACCAATTGACAATGGAAGTTCTGCAAAAAGTGGCTTCTCACCACGGATTGGTATGCTTATTACACGAAAAACCATTTGATGGAGTCAATGGTAGTGGTAAACACAACAACTGGTCATTCTGTACAGAAGAGGGTGAAAACATTTTAGAGCCTGGTGATTCACCAAAAGACAATATTCGATTCTTAACTGTTTTAGCCGCCATCATTAAAGGTGTAGATGAATATCAGGACTTATTGAGAATCTCTGTAGCCAGCGCCGGTAACGATCATCGTTTAGGTGCCAACGAAGCTCCACCCGCTATTATTTCGATTTACTTAGGTGAAGAACTAACAGCGATTCTAGAAGCCATCGAAGCTGGAAACGAATATGTAGATACTATTGATCGTAAATTGGAATTGGGTGTCAGCACACTTCCTCCAATCGCAAAAGATTCTACAGACCGTAACCGTACTTCTCCATTTGCGTTTACCGGAAATAAATTTGAATTCAGAATGCTTGGATCCAATTTAAATATTTCTTGTCCAAATACAATCTTAAATACAATTGTTGCAGAAGAATTAACGCAATTTGCAGATGAATTAGAATGTGTAAAACAAGAAGATATGACAAAAGCCTTGGTTTCGTTAATTCAAAAGACATTAAAAAATCACAAGCGTATCATTTTCTCTGGAAATGGATATTCAGACGAATGGAAAAAAGAGGCCAAAAAACGCGGTTTATTAGAATTAAGAACAACTGCAGATGCACTCCCTCATTATACAGATCCAAAGAATCTTCAATTGTTTGAAAAACATAATGTGTATTCAGCAAGCGAATTACATGCTCGTGAAAGTATCCTACTCACAAACTACTATCAGGTTGTTCAAATTGAAGCGAAAACAATGGCATATATGTTAAGAAAACAAATCTTACCTGCCATCTTTAGTTATGAAGCTAAATTAGCTCAAATCATTCAAACTAAGAAATCAAGTGGTATTGAAGCTCCAATGGAAGTTAAGATTTTAAAAAACATCAATACCCCATTAGAATTAGTATCTAACCATCTAGATACATTGGAAGAATTGATTTCAAAACCAACAACGACAGAAAAACAAGCTGCTCGTTTTGCGGCAGATGAATTGCTTCCTTTAATGGAAACGATTCGTAAGTTGACGGATACAATCGAAACCAACGTTTCTAAAGAAGACTGGCCTTTACCAGACTATAATGATATTTTATTTAGATCTATGCTTTAAGAGAATCCGAGTGATTCTCTTTTTTCATTCATTTTCTGTAACCTCTTGTATTTCTTTTCATAAAGGTTCATAATCTAATTAAGTTTGAGAAAAGGAGTAAAGTTATGAGTAAATTATTTGTACACGCAAAAACATTGATTGATGGTGTAAGTGATACACCTTTTACAAATCAGTTGATCACATGTGAGGATGGAAAGATTACTGCCGTTGAAAATTATCATGAAGTAGATGGCGATGTTGTAGAAGCTAATGTGGTTACACCTGGTTTCTTTAACTGCCATGTTCACATTATGGAACCGGTTGGTTTTGGAACGGATAAAGAATTTAGTTTTATTGAAAAAACATTCTATACCCAAAAACACCTTGAAGATTATATCAATAGTGGTGTTACCTTCATTCGTGTTCTTGGAACCGAAAACGATTATGATATGGATATTCGTGATTGTGTGGATTCTGGACTTGTCAAAGGGCCACACATGTTATGTGCTGGACGATGCATTTGTATGACTGGAGGACATGGCTGGCAAGGTGGTATTGAAGCCGATGGACAAGATGAATGTAGAAAAGCAGCTCGTACATTACTAAAAAAAGGTGTCGATTTAATTAAAATCATGGCCACAGGTGGCGTTATGACAAAGGGTGTTGAGCCTGGAAGTGCACAGCTGACACAAGAAGAAATGGCTGTTATCATTGAAGAAGCGCATAAAGCCGGAAGAAAAACAGCAACGCATGCCCAAGGAACACAAGGTATCAAAAATGCCTTATATGCAGGTATTGATTCGATTGAACATGGTATCTTCTTAGACCAGGAATGTATTGATTACATGAAAGAGCATGGAACCTATTTAGTTCCGACATTAGTGGCCCCACAATGTATCGTAGAAAACGGCGTAGAAGCTGGTATTGCGGATTACATGGTTAAAAAGGCCATCTATGTAAAGGATGCCCATGTAGAAAGCTTTAAAAAAGCATATGCACAAGGTGTTAAGATTGCCTTAGGTACAGATGGAGGTACACCATTCAACTACCACAACAATACCGCTTATGAATTTGAATTGATGGAAAAATATGGTGTAGATCGTATGGACATCTTAAAGATTGCCACACACAATTCAGCTGACTGTTTAGGTGTTTTAAAGGATTATGGAACCATTGAAGTTGGTAAAAATGCTGACTTAGTATGTTTAAAAGAAAATCCTTTGGATGCCATTTCAAATGTTCGTAAAATTGATAAGGTCATTAAAGATGGAAATATTGTTGTAGAATAAGGTGAGACTATGTCAAAGCTTTATATTTATGCACACACATTGATTGATGGAGTCAACGAACAGCCAAAACATGAGCAGCTTGTAACCATTGAAGAAGATACAATCACTCATATTGAAGATTATCATGATATCAATGAAGATGTGATTGAAGTAAATACCTTAACCCCTGGTTTCTTTAACTGTCACGTGCATATTTTATACCCAGTTGGTTTTAGTTTTGATAAAGAATTCTCTTTGATTGAAAAAGCTTTTTATGCCAAGAAGCATTGCGAACAATACTTAAAATCGGGTGTTACCTTTATTCGTGTTGTGGGTACGGAAAAAAACTATGATTTACAAATTAAAGAAGCCATTGAAAATGGTATAATTCCTGGTCCTCATATGTATTGTGCCGGAAAAGTAATATGTATGACAGGTGGGCATGGTTGGCAAGAAGGCATTGAAGCCGATGGTAAAGATGCATGTTTAAAAGCTGTTCGTACACAATTAAAAGCCGGTGTAGATTTGATTAAAGTCATGGCAACTGGTGGCGTTATGACAAAGGGTGTAGAACCCGGAAATGCTCAGTTCAGTGTTGAAGAAATGAGAGTCATCGTACAAGAAGCGCATAAGGCAAATCGTAAAACCGCAAGTCATGCCCAGGGCTTACAAGGAATTAAAAATGCTTTGTATGCAGGCATTGACTCCATTGAACACGGATGTTTTTTGGATGATGAATGTCTTGAAGTTATGAAAGAACAAAACACATTCTTAGTTCCTACCCTTTGTGCACCTCAATGCATACTAGATAAAGGTGTTGAAAATGGTGTTGCCAAATATGCCGTGGATAAGACTTTAAAAGTAACCGAAGCACATATTGAAAGTCTTAAAAAAGCATATCAAAGAGGGATTCAAATTGCGTTAGGTACAGACGCAGGAACACCTTTTAACTATCATTCTAACACCGCTTATGAAATGGAATTAATGGCAAAACATGGACTTTCAAAGATGGACATTTTAAAGATTGCGACATACAATTCAGCAAAATGTCTTGGTGTAGAAAAAGACTATGGTTCGATTGAAGTGGGTAAACAGGCCGATCTTGTTTGTCTAAATGAAAATCCATTAGAGAATATTTCAAACGTAAGAAAGATCAATCGAGTCATTCAATCTGGAAGAATTGTAGTAGACAACAATTAAAACTATAGGAAAAAGGTAGAAATCAAGTTTTAAGATTTCTACCTTTTCATTTTGGATTGATAATCCTGCAGTGTCATACCTGTTAAATATGGCATTGGCATTTTATATATAGCTTTTTTAAATAATTCTGTTGTTTTCGAATCGAATTGTTCTAATTTTGGAAAAAATGTAATCAAATGTTCAGTCATACGACATGATTCAATACATTCAAGAATACGTTCCATTTTAAATGAATCAAATACATCTTCACTCTTTTTAAAATGATCGAACAACGCATGAACATCTGGATCTGTGTCATCATATCCGTTGTAAAAAATGGAAAGATAACTTTCTGGTTTCAAGAACTCGGGTGCAATTAATTCATAATCTAGACGCGCATTTGCGATCACATCCATATATGGAATTGAATCATAATATACAATAGCTTCTCCATCAGTATCATCTGGCATTAAATAATCAAATGTATAGTATGTCCAGAAGTTAAATAATAGATTTGTTTCTAAACTTCTAAGATCCAAGCCTAACTTTTGGGCTCGCATTTGAACAACCATAGGATCCACAGCTCCACAACTTCGAATAAATCCAATTAGACAAAGAATCGGTTTCTCTTGTTTTTCTTTTTGATCAAAATCCACAAGTTTTAAAGCTTCTGTTACACTTTCCTTCAGCTCATCTGGAATTTCATCCTCAAACAATAAATATTTTCGATAAAGCGCCACCTTTTCAAATGGCATACTATGTACATCCACTTCTTTATAATTGTTTTCAATGATTCGTTTTAAAAGTTTTAGTTCTTTTACTGTACAAACATCTACAATATTTTCTGGTGTATATTGTTGAATAATTAGCTCAACCATTTGTTTACGAGTAATTTTGTCATAAAACACATCATCCGGAAAACAAATCCGAAAAAAATGATTGTATACAGATTCCTTAGGATAATGATTGATTTCGTGTAATAATGAGCTCATAATTCTCCTTTTAATTCATATTTTTTGGCAACAACGAATAAATCTTTTGCCCGTAACTATAGTCTTCAAAGGCTTTTGAAACCAATTCTTGACTTAGCTGCATGTCTGCCATTGAAATAAAGCCATCATAGATGATCATTCCATTAAATGGCATAATAGCCGTTTGTATCAGCGTTGGCGTTTTTTCTGCCGGAATAAACTGATCTAAGTTTTCATTTAGACCTTTGACCATATAATTGATGCCCTCATCATTTAATACTGTATAATCCTTTTCATATACAGCCAACAGGAAGTTTTTGCGCATGCCATATTTAAAATCTTTTATAATATTTAAATTGCGATATGTCAGGTTCATAGGATTTTTTTGAACATAATCATCAATAAAACGGTCCTTTTCTTTCCAGAATACTTCAATTAAATTTACTAATTCATCCGGTTCAATATAAATATTTGGGTCAATTTTCTTATTCGGGATGATTTGTTCTAAGCCATTCACATAATCCAAGATACTAAAATATAATTTATAAAATAATTTTGTATCTTTTTGATCTAAATAAGCATACGTTTGTTTCTCGTTTAGAGCACGAAGCTTATCATTAAAAGATACATGTTCATGTGCTTCTTTGTAACCTTTCATACTGAATCCATAATAATTTGGCAATGCGATTTGTACAACAGCTTTGCGATAGCGTTTTGTCAAAGAATCGGAGAACCCATTAAAGAATGGAATCAAATCGATCTTTTCTTCATTCACAGTGCCACGAAGCAAATTGTTGAACAATTCATCTTTAAACTTTGTGATGTCCTGCACTTCTTTTTTAACAGCTGTAAAGAATTTTTTAATATCAGGATTAGTCGCATCAAAACCATGATAGAAAATAGAAATGTAGCTGTCTCGATCCAAGAATTTTGGTTCGAATCTTTCGCGTTCAATACGACAATCACGAATATTATACAATAGATATTTATAATCCCAATATACGTATTCATTGGCTAAGCTATGATCAATCAATTCATAGTCTTCTTTAAGATAAGCCCAGAAATTAAACAATTCACTATTAATAATAGATTTATAGTTGTATGCACATGCATTGCATACGGCTTGAATCAAGGAGGGTTCAATAATACCAAAAGCACGTATAATTCCAAGAATCACAATCGTTGGTTCATCATCTAGTGCTTTTTGATCCAAATCTATATCTTTAACAGCTAATTTTACATTCTTTTTAAATTCTTCTGGTATTTCTTTATCAAAATATAAAAACTTAGAGCTTAATGCCTGTCTTTCAAAGCGATAACGGTCATCTTCTAAATCTTGATTGCGCAACAATCTTCTTAAAGCTTTTAATTCCCATGTTGTACAAATACTCTGTAAATAGTCTGGTTCATATGTTTCGATCATACGCTCAAACATTTCTTTACGCGTCATAGAATCATAATCCCAATAGTCGTTTTGACATGTTCGTTTATAACATTCAAAAACATCTTCTTTGCGATAGCGATTTGCGTGTTCTAATATACGTACCAAATAAACTCCTCCTTTATTACTTTCCCTTTTTATTTTCTTCAAATGCCTTCATGGTTCCACGAATCATACCGGCTTGAAAAGGGGTTAATCCTTTTTTCTTACCTTCTTCAATTAAATAGGCAGCTAGAGCTGCTTCCTTGGCAATATTTTTATTATCCATAAACAAATCTCCTTATCAACAATTATAATCTCGATATGAAAAAAACACAAAACAATACAATTTGTATTGCCTAAATCTATCAATTTCATATAATTATTTAGAGGTGTAATATGGAATTAACAATTGAAAAAGCGCAACAAATTCTAGATGATTATTATGATTTAACGCAACCTAAATATGAAGATGATATTGCGTTAATACATGCTCTGGAGTTTTTAATAAAAGAAACAAACAACCCTGAATATATGGTAGAACTTGGTGCTTGGTATTATGGTCAAAAACAATTTGATTTGGCTGAAGAATATTATTTAATGGCCTCAAAACTTGGATATAATGATGCCTATGAATGCTTAGGCTATATTTATTATTATGGAAGAGTAGGTCATCCGGATTATGAAAAAGCATTTCACTACTATAAACTTGCCAGTGACAAAGGAAATCTTGTTGCTGCTTATAAGCTTGCGGATATGTATAAAAATGGTTATTATGTACAAAAGGATTATCCTAGATATGTACAGATCATTAAGGATCTATATTCAAAAATCCAAGGAGCCACGAATACATTTGATCCTGTTCCTGAAATATATTCTCGTCTTGCCAAAATTTATGTTGAAGAAGGCAATGAAGATCAGGCCATACAACTTTTATTGATTGCGAAAGAATTCCAATCTCAAAGATTGATTTATTCTCAATTCTTTGGAGATTTAACCATCATGAAATATATTGTGAATGATTTATATTCATTGATTCAATTTGATCCTAACTATATGGACTTATTTGACTTATATTATGCCTTACAAAAACCTTGTAAAGTAGCTATAGAAATTCTAGGTGATGATCATATTATTGAAGCTAAATATGAAGATGGCTTATTCTATATTTGCATGGATGATAAAAACTATGAAGATGTAGACCAATTCTTTCAAAATGCCATGATCCATGATGAGCCTTTATATAGTCAATATGTAAATGTAAATTATATTGAGATTTTAGACTAATTCATAACTTTTAACACTTGCCTTTTATATTTATCGAATAGGAGTACATTTTATGATACATACGTTTCTTTTTCCATCGGATTATTTTAACAAGAATAAAGTAGATCCAGCCTTATATGCTGAATATGACGTTTGTGAGAAAATGAATGAAACGATTATTATATTCAGCTATAAGAAATGGTTTGAAAATCGAATCATCGATTTAACTGCAATTCCTACCAAAAATACCGTTGTCATTTATAGAGGCTGGATGATGACTCCAGAAGTCTACAAAGAGTTCTATGCTGCATTAAAAGCCTACAACATCACTTTAATCAATGATCCGAATACTTATAATTTTATGCATATTTTTCCAAATGTATATAAAAGCATTCAAGAGGATACAGCTAAAACGCTGACATTTTCGCTTCATCAGAGCATCGATTTAAACCGCATCAAAGCCAATGGCATACATAAATTTCTTGTGAAAGATTACGTTAAATCCGTAAAAGGCAGTAACTTTCCATCATCATTTCATGTAGATATGGCGCAAGAGGAATTCGATAACTGGATGAAATTATTTTATCAATACAGAGGTAATCTTCTGACTGGTGGAATTTGTATTAAAGAATTTTTAAATTTAAAACATTACGGTGACAAAACCAATGAATATCGCGTTTACTATGCCAATCATAAGATTTGTTCCATTGCCAAGAACTCAAATCAAGACTACCTGTCCCCTTTACCACCTGAAGATTTAATACTTAAATATAAAAATTTACCATCTAATTATTACACAATTGACTATGCTCAGCTTGAAGATGATTCTTGGATTATCATTGAATGTGGGGATGGACAAGTTTCTGATTTATCGAATAGCCAAGATTATTCAGAATACTATAGAAATTTGATTCTTTGTTTCAATCAACCTTTTTAATATACAAAAAGGGGCTGTAACGGATAAAGAAGTTTCAGCTTAATAAAA
>UMHM01027273.1_pt1 | contig 23504 bp, 20 predicted proteins | sample 1965501 | NCBI WGS metagenome assembly UMHM01 (sample SAMEA4836095, study PRJEB28245) | human gut metagenome | biome: gut microbiome; material: fecal sample | place: Denmark | collected 2008
AAACTGAAAGCTGTGGAAGCACGTCTGCGTGAAGTCCAGCCGCTTATAAAGAATATCTCCAACTATCAGCGGCTCAAGCCCGTGTATGACGCCTTCCAGAAGGCGAAGGATAAGCCGAGCTTCAAGGCAAAGCACGAAGCGGAGCTTGTGATCTTTGAGGCGGCGCGAAGCACATTGCTTGCCATGCAGGGAGAAGAAAAGCTGCCGAGCTTGAAGACACTGCAAGCGGAGCAACAACAGCTTTTGGAAGAACAGCAGCGGCTCTACGATGAACGCGCAAGGCTCAAAAAGGAGGTGCGGATGATCGACACCATGAAGGCAAACGTGGACGATTTCCTCAAGCCGAGTACAGAGCAGGAACACGATTATCAGCGTAGTTCGCAGCGGGAATAATTGAATGAAGCGAGGCGGTTGTCGTTGATAACCGTCTCGCTTTTTGAGTAGCAAAAACATCAAGAACTTGCAGTATTCCTTCTGATTTACAAATATTGCTCGTTGGATATCTTCTCAACTATAATTTAATCAGAAATGTGAAACGAAATCTTCGAAAAGAGGACTGAAAATGAAAACAGTTTGGACTGAAACCGCAATTCGTTCAGAAATGGCAAGACTGGACAAAAGAACAGGATTAAAAGGCGCAGAACTGCCGATCCGTTTTAATAATGCAAGATGTACTCTTGGACTGTACGATTCAACTGATGGAGGTTCTTTTAAGTTTTCAAACTATTATTTTCAAGATCTGGACTGGCCGATGGAGTCTGCCCTAGATGTAATCAAGCATGAAGCAGCGTACAATAAAGACAACAAAAACAAGCGGATTTCAATCCGCCGTCCATAAGGAGGACATTGTGCTCGTTAGCGACCATATCCTCAATAGCTTTTTTGTCAGCTGGCATCTTTGAGTTTATTATACGGTCAAATTTCTCAGGGGCGGTTGAATCGAGAAAATCTATTCCGACACTCGCGAGTTTGTATTTGAGAGATATAACATAACTAAGACAGGCAACATAATTATAGTTGGACAAAAATTGCCGTTGCAGTTTTCGCATATCGAGCAGTTTTGAGTAGTTCCATACAAGATGACAATTAAATGCCATGGATTTAAGAGTCCTGTAATCCTTATGGCTTTCTATAGAATCATCCTTATGAACATAATTAATACCGTTTTCATTGTTGCCGTTCTCGGTAACACAATTTATAACAAAATTGGCATCAAGCAGTTCTCTGCAATCAGCACAAACTTTTGCAATCTCTGAATTCAGATCATCGCTATCTGATCCGATAAACAAATAGGTATACTTGTTGCCTTCATCATTCAGCAATATCTCCGATATATCATCCTCAATATTGCCGAATGTAATCGTGTTAAATGACAGTATGCCGTAGTCATCATCCACAACTTCGTCATCAACACTAAAGAACTTACGGAACGCTGGTCTGGCTTCCAAATATTTATTTTTTGCGTTCGTATCATCAGAAACAACAGTAAAATTTAGTTTATAGCCGCTGACTTGAGCCATTTCAAAAGCAAAGTCAATAAATTTTTCAGTAATACCGGAATATCCGAAAACAAGCACGTTAACCTTTTCCTTATTTATGTAGTTGTATAAGGGATAGCAGTACAGCAAATTCTGAATTGTGCCGGTATAATCTTTTTTATTGTCACTCATTTTTGAACAACTCCTAACTTTTGATAGAATAGCGGATTAATGCTCATCGTTGAAGTTTTCATTGTCGGGATTGTACTCAACAATTTCTCCGAAATCCGTATCGAGAACATCACATATTCTCTCAAGAACCTGCATTGTGACTTCCTGGTCTTTTTTCATTCTTGTCAATGTGTTCGGAGCGATATCAGCTTGTTTTCGCAAATCTGCAGCAGTCATTTTCTTATCAATCAGCAATTTCCATAGTTTGTTATATGAAATAGCCATAGTCACACTCCGTCCTTAATTCGTGGTATTGTTGCAGTTCAGCCTTACTATTTACAACACTCTTATTATATATTATAGAACTCTTTTCTGTCAACCATAAACTCGCAATCTGTTGCGAAAAGTTATGAGCAGAATGAAAATCTTTTTGCTTCTATGCTTTTGTCGCATTTTAACTGGGGCGTTATGGATTACATGGGTACATTTTAATTCAAATTTGTAGGACATCTCGTACACGAATACCTATCTCGCACACGATTACTCCATCTTTCGCACGATTACTATTCAAAGGGCAGAGCATAAGAGCCTTAAAAACAAATAAATCCGACTCAACAGGGCAGTCTGTCAAGCCGGGCGGAAATAATAATCGTGTGCAATAAGCTGTAAAACGCTTTATTTCAAGGCATCTAAAACCAAATGGGGTGCAGATTGTATCCAAATAAGCGTTATTTGCCAGCGAAAAGCCGGTGAATCCAACAGGTTCACCGGTTTTTATTTTATTTGCGGATATTTAATATCTCCTCACAACAGCAAAAGCATATCTCTGATTTACTATCCGCAAAGACATCCCGCATATTTCTGTTTCCGGTCCAGAGCCGCAGGCAGCACTTTCATTTACCAAAACCGCACCCCGTTTATCAGGCATTGCAGCTTGACAAACGGGGTGCGATTCACATTTACGGGGGATTACAGAAAAGATCAGGTCAGACTGATTTTGTCTATTCGTTCGAGCTCATCGCTCGTAAAAGATGTGTTTTCGATTGCTTTTATATTATCGATGATTTGCGACGGCTTTGACGCGCCTATCAGAACGGAGTTGACCATTCCGTCTTTCAGCACCCATGCAAGTGCCATTTCTGCAAGAGTCTGGTTTCTCTCCTTTGCAATTTCCGAAAGCGCGCGGACTTTTTTGAGCTTCTCTTCGGTTATCGCGTTGACAGATAGAAATCTGCCGTCGGTCATAACCCTGCTGTCGCTCGGAATGCCGTTCAGGTATCTGTCGGTCAGCAGACCCTGTGCAAGCGGACTGAAGGCGATAATGCCCTTGTTCAGCCTTGCGGCGGTGCTCTTCAGACCATTATTCTCTATTGTTCTGTCAAATATCGAATACCTGTTCTGATTTATCACAAACGGGCATTTGAGGTCTTCGAGAATGCTGCATGCCTTTTCGAGATTTTCGCCGTCATAGTTGGAAACACCCGCATAGAAAGCCTTTCCGCTGCGAACCGCCTGCGCGAGCGCACCCATCGTCTCTTCGAGCGGAGTCTCGGGATCGAGGCAGTGATGATAAAAAATATCAACATATTCAAGCCCCATGCGTTTGAGGCTCTGATCAAGACTCGCGAGAAGATATTTGCGGCTTCCGTTGCGGCAGCCGTAGGGTCCCGGCCACATCTCATAGCCCGCCTTCGTGCTGATTATCAGTTCATCGCGGTATGCCCTCATCTCGTTGGCAAAAATTTTGCCGAAATTCTCTTCCGCGCTGCCGGGCGCCGGGCCGTAATTATTTGCCAGGTCAAAATGCGTGATGCCGTTGTCGAATGCGATGAAGCAGAGCTCTTTCATGTTTGAATACTGCGCGTTATCGCCGAAGTTATGCCAAAATCCGAGCGACACCGCCGGCAGCTTCAGACCGCTTTTTCCAAGGCGGTTATATTGCATCTTGTCGTATCTTTTTTCGTTTGCAACATACATATTGATTCTCCTATATATCCGTGTCACTCTGCCTTATCCCAGCCGGAATAGAGGGTTATGCTTTCGTTGACTGTATCCTTGCTGATGTCAAATGCTTTTGTGCAGTCTCTGTCGCTGTACCAACCGGTGAACACATAGCCCTCTTTGACGGGGTCGTTTTCAACATTGACAAGCTGACCGTGCATAACCTTCTGATTCTCTATCTGAGAGCCGCCGTTCGTGTCGAAAGTTACCGTAAAACCCGCATGGCTTATTGCAAAAACTACACAGGCAATAAGAACAACGATGCCTATTACTATGAGCTTATCGACGGTTTTTACGGACATCTTGACGTTCCTGTAAAGCCCTCCCGGCTTTCTTTCTGTCGTAAGACCCATTGTGTTTTTTTCGTTATCCATGGTTTCACAGCCTTTCGGTTTCAGCATTCATTATCTGCGTGCGAGATATTTACGCATATCGATAGCGCAGGCAATGAGGATTATCATACCCTTGATGATATAAAGCATATTTGCGGACACGGAGAGGAAGTTGAGTCCTGCAAAAATTATCTGTAAAAGCAGAACGCCGACAACTATTCCGCTTATCTTTCCTGTGCCGCCGACGAACGACACGCCGCCTATAACGCAGGCCGCGATGGCGTCGCATTCATAGTTGAGTCCGGTATTTGCGGAGCAGGAAGCGATACGCGCACCCTCGATGAATCCCGTTATGCCGTACATAACGCCTGCAAGAATAAACACAATGAGAATAGTCACAAAGACATTTACGCCCGAGACTCTTGCCGCCTCTTCGTTTGAGCCGACTGCAAACATATTTTTGCCAAACTTCGTCTTATTCCAGACGACCCACATGACAGCGGTCAAAATGATTGAATAGAGAACATATTTCGGGATCGCAACGCCGTCAATCGAGAACAGCGTGCCGGTGATAAATTTAGTGTAGGACGGATCGAGACCGGAGAGCGTCTGTCCGTTGTTTCCGCCTATCATAAGATACATAAGAACCGTACCGAAAACGATAAGCTGGGTCGAAAGAGTGACTATAAACGGATGAAGCTTGAACTTGGCAACGAAAAATCCGTTCACAAGACCTACTGCGGCGCCTATGGCTATAACCGCGAGGAGCACGACGATCAGCGGCATCGTGTCAAGACCCTTGAACATCTTGTTCGCATAATCGCTCATCTGAAGCAGAGAAGCGGCGACGCAAGCCGTGAGTCCGACGCAGCGGCCGGCGGAAATATCGGTACCGGTCAGCACTATGCATCCCGCAATGCCCAAAGCAATCGGCAGTTTTGCCGCCGTGAGCGAGATTATGTTCACTATTGATGAAATGCTCAGGAACGCCGGCACCTTGACCGCAATAAAAATCACGGAAATCGCGATTATTATATACATCGCGTTGTTGAACAGCAGATCCGTCACAAGTCTTTTTTTATCGCCGCGGTCTGCCGCTTTGAATTTTTGGAGCCAGAGCGAAACGCGCGAGCGCTTTACTTTTTTTGCACTTGTATCAGCCATGATGATTCCTCCTTAGACATATTTCGCCGCAAGGGTCATTATTTCTTCCTGGTTCGTCGTTCCTGCGTCCACTTCGCCCGCGAGTCTGCCGCCCGACATAACGAGTATCTTGTCGCAGACGCCCAAGAGCTCCGGCATTTCGGAGGAGACCATGATAACGGTTTTTCCCTTTTTGGCGAGGTCGAGAATAAGCTGATATATCTCATATTTCGCGCCGACATCAATTCCTCTTGTGGGCTCGTCGAGCAGGAGCACCGTGGGGTCGGTCAGAAGCCACCTTGCAAAAATGACCTTCTGCTGATTGCCGCCCGAAAGAGAGCTTATCTTCGTCTCCTGGCTGGGAGTCTTTATTTTCAGGGAGTTTATGTACTTGTCGGTAGTTACCTTCATTTTCTTCTTGCTGACGAACGGACCCGTCATATACTTCTTCAGGCTTGCAACCGTCGCATTCTCTCTGATGTTGAGAATGCCGAAGATTCCCGTTGCTCGCCGTTCTTCCGTCAGAAGCGCAAATCCGTTTTTGATCGACTCGTGAGGAGTTTTGTTTTTTACCTCCTTGCCGTCAAGAAAAATCTTTCCGGAGCGGCGCGTCGTTATGCCGAAGATCTGTTCAAGAAGCTCTGTTCTGCCCGATCCGTCAAGTCCGGCGACACCGAGTATCTCTCCCCTGTTTGCCTCGAAGGACACATCTCTGAGATTTGTATATTCGCTGCCGAGGTTTTCGACTTTCAGCAGCACATCGCCGATCTCGTTATCTTTTTTCGGATAGCGGTTCGTCAGCTCGCGTCCGACCATGAGTCTGATTATCTCGTTCATGGTAAGCTCGCTCGCGGGCTTCGTCGCGACCCATCTGCCGTCGCACATTATTGTGACCTCGTCGCTGATACGCAGTATCTCTTCCATTTTGTGCGAGATATAGATAATCGCGCATCCGCGGTCGCGGAGCATATTGATTATGCGGAACAGATGCTCCGCCTCTTCCTCGGTAAGCGATGATGTGGGTTCGTCAAAGACGATTATTTTTGAATTATAAGAAACCGCTTTCGCGATCTCAACCATCTGTCTCTGCGAAACCGGCATAGTGCTCATTATTGTTTTGGGGTCAACATTTATTTCAAGCTCTTTGAATATTCTCGCCGTTTCGTCATACATTTTCTTTTCGCTTGTAAACGGAAGAAATTTTGAAACAGTCGGGAATCTTCCGAGCCACATATTATCCATGACATTGCGTTTGAGAGCCTGGTTGAGCTCCTGGTGAACCATCGCGACTCCGTTTTCAAGGGCTTCCTTGGAGTTTTTGTAATTCACCTCTTGACCGTCGACATATATATGTCCGCCGTCCTTGCTGTAAACGCCGAAGAGGCATTTCATAAGAGTTGACTTGCCCGCGCCGTTTTCGCCCATAAGCGCGTGCACCGTCCCCCTTCTGACCGTCAGCTGCGCATGGTCGAGCGCCTTGACGCCGGGGAACGACTTTTCTATATCCACCATTTTGAGCAATACATCTTTATCGGAGTCCGGCTTATTTATATTGGTCTGCATATGTTTCACTCCTGTCTGCATCTGAGTTTTACGGTTGGGGCATAACGCCCCAACCGCAAATTGAAACCGTTTGATTATTCGCTCTCAGAAGTGTAAGCAGAATAGGGTATATTGACTCTCCAAGTGCCGACCGTGTTTGCGGAATCGATGCCTTCGAGCGCATTTGTGCCGTTGAGCAGATTCTTCATGACGGTGGTTATAGCGGTTGCCATACCCTCGGCATCCTGCTTGATAGTGCCTATCATCGAGCCGGACTTGATAGCCGACTTCGCAGCATCTGTTGCGTCAACGCCGAACACGGGGATAACAGTCTTGCCGTCCTTGTTGTAGCCCGCGGTCTGAAGAGCAGATATTGCGCCGAGCGCCATCTCGTCGTTATTCGCGATAACGAGTTCGATCATATTCTTGTTGGACTCGGTGTACTGTGCGAGAGCCGTGCTCATATAGTTTGTTGCGGCGGCAGACGACCACAGTCCATCCTGGTCAACGAGGTACTTGTTCTTGTTTGCAGAATCGTAGAACTTGAGCTCGGGCTTTCCGGCAGCCTTGAGAATCGCGTTTGCGTCCTCAACGCCGTACTTTGTACGCGCGATGGCTTCCATGTTGCCCTCCTGACCCTTGAACATAACGTAGCTGATGACGCCGTCGTTGTTGAGGTCGAGCTTGCCATAGTTCTTCAGAACATATTCGCCTATCATTTTGCCCTGCATATGGCCTGCCTGCTCATAGTCCGTGCCGACGAATACGCACTTGTCATAGCTCTCGATAACGGACTGCTCAACGGAGCGGTTGAAGAATATAACAGGAACGTTCTTCGCCTTGGCGAGATTGATGATGTTCTGCGCCGCGTCGTTTGAACCGGTGTCAACGACATTGACGATAAGCAGCGAAGAGCCCTTTGCAAGAGCGGTCTGAACCTGCTCGGTCTGCGTGGTCTGGTTGCCGTTGGCGTCATAGTCATTGTAGGTATATCCGCTGTCGCTCAGGATCTTGTCCATCGACGAGCGAACGGTGGAAATATACGCGTCGCTGAAGGTATAATAAAATACGGAAATCTCACCTTTTGTTGAGCCCTTGTCTCCGGAGCCGCCGCCGGACGAGCAGGCGGCAAAGCTGGCTACCATGAGCACTGCCAATAATAATGCTAACAACTTTTTCATAAGATTACCTCCTTAAAAGAATTTCTTCGTTATCAGCATCTTCATTATAGCTTCGGGATTCAAAAAACAGAATGAGATTTTCTATCTAAAATGTATAAAATTTTACGATGTTGTCGAATCAATATATACACTTTTCCGCTTTAGCGAGAAGAAACCACCCGGATGCTTATTTCTCACATCCGGGCGGTTTTGTTAATCATATTTATCGAAGCCGAAAAGGATCTTCTGAACATCAGCCGAGAACATATTGCTTCGGTCAACGACATAGACATCGGTTTTTATCACGCTCTCGGTCTTCTTGCCCGAGAGTATGTTCGCCGCGTTCATAACGGCGAGATAACCCATGGAAAACGGGTTCTGTACAATGAGCGTATCGAGTTCCCCCGTTTCGAGCATGCCGACACATTCCGTGTTGTTGTCGAAGCCTATCGCGCAGACGCGGTCTTTTAGCCCGAGCTCCTTTATCGCCATTCCAACGCCGAGGGTCGACCATTCGTTGAAGCCGACGAGAAGATTGATCTGCGGATTCTCTTCAAGAAGCTTTCTTGCGCCCGCGGTCGCGCTCTGGGTGTTGGACGAAACGCTGACCATAGCGACTATCCTGGCGTTTTTAACGTTTTTAATTTCGTCCTGAAAGCCCTGCAATCTCTTGCTGCCGTTTTCGGTGTTCTCGCCGTAGTTTACTATTCCGATATTGATGCTCTCCTGCTCTCCGCAGAGCTTCTGCGCGACCTGAGCGGTTTTCAGTCCTGCTGAGTAATTGTCGGTTGCGATAAACAGCTCTTTGTCCGCCACATCAACATCGCTGTCCACGGTTATTATTTTTATACCCTTCTCTGCCGCCTTGCGAACAGCCGGGGCATTTTTTTCATAGTCTATCGCGGACAGGATAATGGCGCCGACATTTCGCGAAACGGCATTTTCTATCATCCTGTTCTGGGTTTCGTAGTCCTCCTCGTTATCCGGTCCCTCGAAAGTGATATCGATATTGAACTCGGTCGCGGCGGAGAGAGCGCCTTTTTTCACATCGTTCCAAAAATCCGATTCGCTCCCCTTTATTATTATGGCGACGCTCGGGGTGTCGGAATCAAAGCCCTGCCCGTCCTTGCATCCGGATAAGCCGCAGAGCAAAAGGACGGCAATCATAATCAGCGCTGCGCTTCTCTTAATATTCATTTTCCCGTCCTTTCTCGATCTTCGGAATCTTTATAGTGACGGTTGTGCCGACATCGAGCTCGCTGTCAATAGAAATTCCGTATTCATCGCCGAAATAAATTTTGAGCCTGTCGTTGACATTTTTAACGCCGATGCCCTTTGAATCGCTCCTGTCTTTTTTCAGGATAGTCTCGCACTGCTCCTTAGTCATTCCGAGTCCGTTATCGGAAACGGTTATCACAATATCCTTTCCGTCGCCGTGAACGCAGATGCGTATCTCGCCCTCGTCCACCATTCTGTCGAGCCCGTGATAGATGGCGTTCTCAATAAAGGGCTGAATAGTTATCTTGTTGCACATATATTCGAGCAGACTCTCATCCACATCAAAAGAATAAGTAAACTGATTTTTATATCTGTAGCTCTGGATTATCAAATAACTCTCGGCGTGGCGCAGCTCGTCGCGGATGGTGATAAACTCGTTTCCGTGGCTGATGCTTATTCTGAACAGCTTCGCGAGGGCGCCGACCATCTCAACCGCTTCTTTGCTGTTATCCTGCTCGCACATCCATTGAATTGAGTCGAGCGTGTTATAAAGGAAGTGAGGATTTATCTGCGCCTGAAGAGCCTTGAGCTCGGTCTTTCTGAGAACTATCTCCTCATTATGCACCTTTTCCATGAGCGACTGTATCATATGCACCATGTGCTCAAACGACGCGGAGAGGGTGCTGAACTCAACTACATTCGCCTTGTCCGCTTTATATTTATATGTTTCCGCCTGCTTTTCAAAGCTCTGCATTGACGAGACAAGGCGTCTTACGGGTCTTGTGACCGTCCGCGAAAGCAGGAAATATACCGTGACGGAGATGATAAGACTGAACAGCAGCGCAACAGCCATCCCGACCGCTATCTGCCTTTTGACGGACTGAGCCACTTCATCGGTAAAACTGACTCCGACTATCTTCCAGTTGCATGAATTAAGGGACGAAACCGTGTAAATATTGTCTTCTCCCCTGTGGACGCCGTCCGTCATTTCTGAAACTTCGTCGGTATTCTCTTTTTTGATGCCGGAAAAAAGCATCTGCTGCTGCGGATGGTAGACTATCCCGCCCTTTGAATCAATAATATAGCAGTATCCCCTCTGGCCTATGCTTATCTTGTCAATATATTTCGCAATTGAAATAAACTCGAAATTGACGGCGACAAAGACCTGCTTTTGAAAAAGATCTGAATATTTTTTCTTTGCAATGGTCACGACCCACGGGTACTTGTTCTCATAGAGCGTGTCAACATGGGGCTGGGTTATCGCATAGCCGTCCTTGAGGCTCGAAAAAATCGATTTGTCAAAGGACAGATCGGTCGCATTTTTCTTTGCAATGTCGCCGCTGTCGTTTTCGGTCAGAAGAATATTGCCGTCGGTGTCATAAATCGTTACGCAATAGATATCGTCCTCAAGCCTCGCCGCAGTTGAAACGACTTTTTCAAGCGACTGCAGACTGTCGCATCTGTCCGCCTCGTCGCAAAGGTTGTCCAGCTTGTTTTTGATTGACGAGATGTAATTTGAAACCGTGCCGTTCGCCTGCGACACCGACTGCTTTGACGAGACATACGCCGAATTGAACATCGTCCTTTCGTAGAATACACCGAAAAGGAGCGTAGCGCCTACAGTCGAAAACATCACGCCGAACACGACTATTGCGATTATGAGCGTTGACAGTTTTATTCCGGCGCGTTTAAATATCTTTCCCACCCAAACGCTCCTCTCTGTATTTGTTCGGCGAGACCCCGTAATATTTTTTGAAGCAATAGCTGAAATAGTGCTGATCGCTGTAACCGCACTTCTGTGATATTTCAAATATCTTCATCGAGGTGCACAAAAGCAGATCGCTCGCCGCTTTCATCCGCCTTTCGGTCACAAGGGCAACAAAATTCTTTGACTTTTTCTTTTTTATCAGCGCGCTCAGATAGTTCGGGCTGACTCCCAGCTTGTCGCTCGCGTCCGTCAGGGACAGATCTTCGTTCATATATTCCTCGTTGATTATCTGCAGCGCATGGTCGCAGAGAGCCTCGCTCTCATGCCTCTGCGAACGGGAGATAATATCCCTCGCGTCAAGGCAGAGCGAAACAAGCTCGTTTTTATACTGCTCGTTAAAGTCGAAGGACAGGCGGGACATGAACGAATTGTTGGAGGTAAACAGCTCCGCAGCGGCGTTGCCGTCGGGCAGAACGCTGACGCATCTGTGCGCGGTAGCAAGAATCTGAATGATAATATAATCAATGCCCTCGCGCGTCTTTCCGGAAAGTATCTCGTCAAGGAACGACTTTATCTCATCCTTGCTCCCTATCTTCAGAAGCTGTTCGAGCTTATAGACGGATTTTTCGGCATTTTCAAACTCGTATGTGCTCTTGCGCTCCTGGTCGTCGATATATCGGATGTTGCCCGTGCCGTCGGAGGTATAGCGCCGCGCCGTGATAGCCTGAGTGCAGGCGAGCGCCAAAAGAGACGGATCCTGAACGGTCTCGCTGATGCCGATAGTACAATTCTGATCCAACAGCTTTTTTGCGCTCTGCACAAGTTCGATAACGGGGAGTCTCAGTTTTGTTGACATCTCTTCCGGCTCGCTTGTTACAAGAGTAATTATTCTGCCGTTGACAAAGAAGCTTTCGCACAGAGCATATTTATTGAAAATACTGTTGACAAAATCGATATGCTGCTGAGAGGTGCAGGTCTTGCCTGTGTTTGCCTTGAATTTTGAAGCAATGACGCTGTAGCAGTCGCCGTCGCTTTTGATTATTCCGAGCTTTTTGGCATTCTCAGTTAAGTCGTCCGATGCATGGACATCCTCGCCCGTACCGAGTAGGAGCGGAAGCAGGAATTCCGCCTTTTCAAGCCGCAGAGAGATATCTTCGTTTGAACCGCCGCTTTTGAGCAGTTCAAACTCCCTGTCCATCTCGGCTCCGATTTTTTCAAACTCCTCGGTGAGCTCGGATGCAGAAACAGGCTTGAGAAGATATCTTATGACATTGTATTTGAACGCCTCCTGAGCGTATTCAAAGTCGTCGTACCCGCTCAGGATAACAAATTTCGTCGCCGGTCTTATTTCGCGGGTCCTTTTCGCAAGCTCAAGTCCGGTCATAAGCGGCATTTTGATATCGGTCAGAACAAGATCGGGTTCAAGCTTTTCGAGAAGATCGAGCGCCTCTATTCCGTTTTCGGCGCCGCCGATAACCTCAAAACCCGCTCTCTGCCAATCGACATTTCCTATAACCGCCTCTCTCTGGCGTATCTCATCGTCAACTACAAGCACACTGTACATAATCATGACCTCGCACAAAAATCATTTGTTTTATGTATACCGACTTTGTGGCGCATCCGGCAGAAATACAAATCATAACAGTATTTTTCGGATGCCGCTTCTGATTTTATTATATAAAAACTTCCGATTATTATCAAGATTTAACTTTTTCGCGGTGTCAGATATAAAAAAGCAAAATGATGTCGTGACCACTATTGCAATAGGAGATTCATTTTTTCGTGCCGCAGTCGGATTATAAATTTACGTCATAATAATACTAACCCCCAAAAAGTTAAATTCCGGGGGTTAGTATTATGATTGTTCTCGTCTGCCGTTAGCATCGCTTTCGGCTCAATCCTTTTCGACATAGTAATATAAATCCGCGGCGGCATATGCTTTATACAAATCCCCCGTTTCACGGTCTACGATATACCAGCCATGTGTAAACGTAAAATCTCTTCCGACTGTATATGCATGAGCTAAGAAATACGGCTTGCCATTTATAACTACTTTATGGTCAATTTCCTTTATCATCTTGTCGTTGTCCGGGGCAATTCTCGCATTAAGTATTGCTATAGCCTGCTTTTCTGTTAACAATTTGTCGTTATCATCGCCGGGCATTGTTTCGCTTTCCCTTGGATAATAATCTTCTCTTGTCTTAGCTATAATCCATTTCGTGTTCTCGTCCGTCGTTTCCAGTAAGGCACTGACCGCTTCGGAGAACTCCGTTGTGCTTTCCGCATCGGTCGCCTCTGATGTCGTATTTCCGTCAAATGTTTCGCTCGGCGCAGAACTTGTGTTTGACCTGCAAGCCGATAACAGCCCCAAAGAAACGCACAGAAGTGAAATGATTATCGCCACAAACATCAATTTTGTTGCGACTCTTGTCCTTTTCATTATTAAATCTCCTCTTTGCATAAAGTTCGATAGTCTATCCTCTGCCGCTGCGCGGAGAATATAGTCGCAACACTTTTACTCCGTCTTTTCGCCGGGACAAGGGTCTGTTCCGCTTTTCTGCAGTTTTGCACAATACCGTTTAAGGAAAATTACTCGTTCCAGCCAAACAGCTACTACCATCACCGCGAAAGACGGAATCCCTATAACAACAGCTACAAAAAGTACGCTCAAAACCTGAAGCAAGAATTCCGGGACTTCATAATAATTCAAAACTATTTTCGAAAAAGCATCCGCAGCTTCGTCGCAAAATATAACCATGGAAAAACACAGCGGTATAACTATAAGCCACCGTATAAGATTACTCCTTTTTTTCATTTTTTCATAGTTGTCTAACTTTATTTTTCTGCCACATTTCGAACATGGATATTCTTCTTTAAGCACATCTTTTTCACCGCAGAACTCCCTAAAGCCGGGATATATTTTATGTCTGTCCGCATTTTTATGTTTATCTATATTTTTATTTCTTTCGTACCGCGCAAGTGCTTGCCGTGGTTGAGCCGATGCTGAAAAATGTATAAATCTTTTACTCCGTCTTTTCGCCGCAGCATGGGTCTGTTCCTCTTTCTGCAGTTTTGCACAATACCATTTAAGAAAAAATACTCGTCCCAGCCAAATAACTACCATCAGCAACATAAAAAATAAAAATCCTGCAACAACAACGGCAAAAAATACGCTCAAAAGCCGAAGCAAAAAATCCGGGATTTCATAAACTATTTTCAAAAAAGCATCCGCAGCTTTGCGAGCAAATATAATAAAGAAGTAGAAATACAGTATATATAGAAACCATTGTATGCAGCTATCTCTGTATTTCATTTTTTCATAGTCGTTTATCCTTATTTTTCTGCCGCATTTCGAACATTGGTATTCTTCCTTAAGTGTACGGTCTGCTTTAAATAATCCCTTACCATAAAACTCCCTAAAGCCGGGATATATTTTATGCCTGTCTGCATTTTTATGTTTGTCCATATTTTAATCCCTTTCATACCGCACGATTGATTTTTGTTCCGCGAAAATTTTCAGCCCATTGGAACCACATCCTCTGCGTCAAATTTGCACATATAAAAATTTCTCTAACCTACTTTCAAAATTATCATACCATGCTGCAATTATATCGTCAACTGTTTTTCATCATTTGAAACTAAATGCCGCCGATTGTAGGTGAATATCCTGTCGAAATATATTTATCTCCCGCTCCGTAATGTCGCACAGCGGGCAGAGGTATGTCCTCTGCCGTTATTTTTCAGTTCTTCAAGCGCGGTTCTGAGATGGCGGACATATAGATCGTTTTCTTCAAGCTTTTTTCGTTCGGCGGCAGCTGAGTGTCGGAGATAATACCTACTCTAAAAATATCTCCGCCCGCAGTAAACTTTTTAAATTCTGCTTTCTCTATAATGACTTTATCATCAAAAGAACAAGGCAATCAAAATCACTCCTGCTATAATAACTAAAACAACAGGCAAAATATCCGTTATAACTTTTCTCGGTATGCTTTTGTCACTATTAAAGATATTCTGCAAATCCCAAAGCTGTCAGCACAAGCTATGGATAATATATCATTGAAATCAGGAAAAAGTAAATAGGTGTTGAAGCAGGCGTAAACACAAATAATAATCACATAAAAATCCCGCCGGCTTATTTTGCGCAGCCGGCGGAATTTTTTTAATTTTGCTGCAAAATGTCTTCTTTATCGAGCATCGGGTATTTGACAAGTGACGCCGAATCGAGGTTTTCGCGGTGCATATCGACTGCGGTGATGCGGCGGTTGTTATAAGTCGTGTAATAATACACGCCCTTGTCCGCGTTGAAGCAGGAGGTGTATATCGTTATCTCATATTTCCCCTCCGCGACCTCGCAGCAGCCGCGCACCTGTTCGACCGCGCCGAGGATATGGAAGAACTGACCGACGCTCTCCTCTTCCGTGCTTCCGGAGAGCGAATTGAGCTTTGTGAATGCGGCTCTGACGAATCTCGACATTGAAGACAAGTCGCCCGGCAGACCGAGTCCGCCCATTCCGCGGCTGTATGCGGTGAGGTCGAGATTGTTTGAAAAGCTGTTTTGTGGCTGCTTCGGCGAGAGATTCATATAGTTGTTGAGATTGAACATCTGCATATCAAACGGCGGCTCGTTCGTGAGAACTCCCGGGGCGTTGTCGTATATTTTAAGCCCGCTCTCGGTAGGCTCGACCGTTATCGCGCCGCTCTTATCCGCGATTATCCAGTGCATTTTCGCCGCAGGATAGCGGCTGTCGAACGTTGTGCCGACAAGATTTATTTTCTCTATCGCGCTGCGAGCCTGCTCAATGGTCGCGTATTGACTGAGCACCCACGGGATGAACTCAAATTGCGCGATGTTCTGCTTGCCGTCCTGCGGCTCTGCATAATGCGCGCTGACGGCGAAGTTAAGCCCCGCCATGCCGAGTCCCTTTTCGTTTACCGCGTCGTAGTACATCGGATATCCGTCCGAGACATGAGCCGTGCCGATTATAGCATAATGCTCGTCCGTTCTGCCGCCGTGGCGGAACTCGAGCGGGAATCTGCGCGGCATCACGGTTATCTCCTCGCCGTAAGAGAACTCATAGTCGAGCGTCCTGCCCATATAAAAATCATCGGTTTTATAAGTTGCTGCCGTACACATAATAAGCCTCCCGAAAGTTTCTTCTGCAATTATAATTATAGTATACCTGTTTGCCGAAGTTGTAAACATAATGAAAAATATCTGAAAAATTAAACCGCCGCGGGCACTTTTCTGCGCTTCGCGGCGGCATGTTTATCTTTTGGGTATCTTTTTTCTGATATCGCTCAGGCGGTTGAGCGCTTCATACAGCGTCTCGTCTTTCTTTGCGAAATGCAGGCGGATAAGATTGTTCACGGGCTCGCGGAAGAAGCTCGAACCCGGCACTGCGCCGACTCCGACATCACGCGCGAGGACATCGCAGAACTCTAAATCCGATTCAAAGCCGAACTCCGAAATGTCGAGCATCACATAATACGCGCCCTGCGGCACGGTGTGTTTTATCCCGATATCATTGAGTCCTTTTATAAATAAATCGCGCTTTGCGGTGTACTTCTCTCTGAGATCATCGTAATATTCGTCCCCGAACCGAAGCCCCGTGACCGCCGCCTCCTGAAGCGGAGCTGCCGCGCCGACGGTCAGGAAGTCATGCACTTTCTTCGCGACTTCAATGATATTCGACGGCGCGATAATATAGCCCAGCCGCCAGCCGGTTATCGAATATGTCTTTGACAGCGACGAGCAGGAAACCGTGCGCTCCCACATTCCGGGGAGAGTGGCAAAATACACATGCCTGTTCGGCGCATAGACTATGTGCTCGTAGACCTCGTCCGTGATGACAAATGTATCATATTTTTCGGCTAAATCGGCTATAAATTTCAGTTCATTATATGTAAAGACCTTGCCGCACGGATTCGACGGGTTGCAGAGTATGAGCGCCTTGGGGTGCTGTTTGAACGCTGCCTCCAGCTCGTCGGGATTGAAATCAAACTCCGGCGGATATAGCGGCACATATATAGGCTGAGCGCCCGAAAGAATCGCGTCCGCACCGTAGTTTTCATAGAACGGCGAGAAAACAATCACCTTGTCGCCCGGGTCGGTCACGGTCATCATCGCCGCCATCATCGCCTCGGTGCTGCCGCAGGTGACGACTATTTCCGAATTGGGGTCGATGCTCCTGCCCATGAACTTCGACTGCTTCTCGGCGAGCGCCTCTCTGAAATTCTGTGCGCCCCAGGTTATCGAATACTGATGATAATCCTCGTGCGCGACCTCGGCAAGGCGGTCGAGTATTTCTTTGGGCGGATCAAAATCCGGGAATCCCTGCGACAGATTGACCGCGCCATACTGCAGCGAGACTCGCGTCATTCTGCGGATGACCGAATCGGTGAAATTTTCTGTTCTGCCGGAAAGTTCAGGCATGTTTTCTCCCCCTAAATGCTGCGTTTTGAAATATTATACCGCAAGTCTGGCCGCTCGGGCAACCGACAAAACAAAGAAAAGCAGCCGGGAGAGCCGACTGCTTTTGTATACTTTTTCTGTTTTACTTCGCGTTGACGATATCGATCTGGTTCATATAGAGGTCGATATAGCTCTCTGTCTTCGAGCCGAGCAGTGTGCTGTGGTTCGCATTCTCCACAACGGGATAGACATACCACACGCCGCGCTCATATGCGCCCTTGTGGTCAACGATAAATTCGTGCTTCTCGCCCTCGGGATAGAGTGCGCTCTTGACGGGCACTGCGCCGTCGTTTCTGAGCCAATCGCCCTCGAGTTTAACGCCGTCAACCGTTATTCCGGCTATGTGGCCTATAAGCCAGCCCGTGCCCGCCATGCTGCCGAGCACATCGGTCGGGTTCTGGAATCTGCCGTCCGCCGAAGGCTCCGTGCCGCAGCAGGCGTAGGAGAAATAATATACGTTCTCAACAGCGCCTATCTTGGCGTTGAGCTCCTGCGCGCCGTGAAGCGTGAGGTCATAGAGGCAGTTATCGTTCGAGAGGGCATAGTTCAGAATGCCACAGAGATTGAAGCTCGCCTTGCCCTCGCCGGGAGCGCGGGTCAGACCGAACTGGTCGAGCTTGAGGTCAAGGTAGTTGCTGCCCGCCATACCCGCGACATTGGCAATCATAGCGGCGATATACTCGCCGTGATAAACGGCAATGCCGACATTCCCGCTGACTGTGCCGTTATGCGGCGCCGCTATCGAGATAACGGAGTTTACATAATCGCCCTTTCCGCCTTTGAAGAACTCGGAGACATCGCCGCCCGCCGCGACCTCTTCGGGCGCGCCGTTTGCGAGAATATAGGTGAAAAGTCTCGTCGTTGCGCCGCCGAACGAGTGGCCGAAGAGATTTATCTTGATGATATTTCCGTTCTTGTCGGTCTTGCCGAAGGTGTCGATAAGAGCTTTGCCGACAAACGAACGGCCGTAGCGCTCATGATGATGCTCCGCAGAGTGGGCTGCACCGTAATCGACGACGGTACCCGCAAGCTGGGCATAGAGCTCGCAGGCTCTGTCCCACGCGCTGCTGAGCGGACCGACGGAGGCCGCGTGGCAATCGTATCCGCGCGCCGAGAGCGACTTCATCAGATCCTCTTTATACTGCATACCCCAGTATGGCGTGACGGAGTTGAGCTTGTCGTTGTCTCCGTAGCCGAGGATGCCGTGGACGAAGATGCAGGGATAATTGTAAGAATCGGCCTTTGCGTCGGCAAATGCAAGGGAAACGCCCGCGCTGAAAACGAGAACCAGAGCGAGCAGCAGGCTTGCCGCGCGTTTAAAGATGTTGCGTTTTGTCATTGTTTCACTTCCTGTGTTATTTTTTAAAGCCACAGAAATATTAGCATAAAACGGCGCTGCTTTCAATATTTAATCGAAAAATTATGTTAGGAACACATAAAATTATTTTCCGCCGTCCGAAAGCTTTTTCAGCGCCCGCTCGTCGAGGAGGTTCACCGTGATGAATTTTCCGCCGCAGAACACCGCCCAGTTATTGAAAACGCAGGGCAGATTCTTCGCCTTTTCGAGCGAATCGACCTCGATAAAATCGGCGTCTATTCCGTTTTCTTCGCAGAATTTACGGTTCGACTCGATGCGCCCGGGGATAAATGGGCACTTGGCGTCATAATAGACGGTCAGTTTTTTGCTGTCTATTGTCTCTTTCTTCGCATTTTCGGCAAAGCGCGGCTTTGTTCCGTCAAAAGATAGCGCCAGCAGCTCATAGCCGTTCTCAGTCTCATCGGCCGTCTCGAATCCGAACTTCTTCGCAAATGACTGGTCGGAGAGCCACGCTTTCTGCTTCTTCGCGCCGAGCATACAGACTCCGGATTTGCCCTGCGCCTTTGCGTCGGCAATGCAGGATTCCATCAGCCGTCTGCCGTAGCCCTTGCCCTTGTTCTCGCTCAGAACCCAAAGGCAGTATATATAGATATAATTGTCGCCGACTATCGGCACCCACGCGCTCTCGAGCGGCGCATATTCAATGAACACGCACGCCTTTTCGTCGAGCTTTCTGAAAACATGTCCCTCACCAAGGCGGTCTCTGAGCCACGCGCGCTTTGTCTCGACACCCGGGTGCGGCTTCTTCGTGCGGATGATGCAGCAAAGATGCTCGCTGTCGATATTCTCGGACGTGATATCGATAAATCTGTCAGACATAATACCCTCCAAAAAAACAAGCCGGTGCGGACATAAAACGCCTGCACCGGCTGTGCACAAATCAATAGTATCTTATAACCGCGACAACCTTGCCTAAAATCGAAACCTCGTTAACGATTATCGGCTCATAGGTATCGTTCTCGGGCTGGAGACGGAAATGACCGTTTTCTTTATAGAAAGTCTTGACCGTAGCCTCATCCTCGATCATCGCAACGACTATTTCGCCGTTTCGCGCGACGGGAGTCTTTTCGGCAATAACAAGGTCGCCGTCGAGTATGCCCGCCTGGATCATACTCTCTCCCCTGACTTTCAGGGCAAAAAGAGTTTTGTCGCTCGAGGTGTGACCCGAATAGGCAACGGTGCCCTCGATCTGTTCAAAAGCAAGTATCGGCGCACCGGCGGTAACAGTACCGACGATCGGGACATTGGTAACAACATTGTCTTCCCTGCCCAGAATGCGGATAGTGCGCTTCTTGAGCGGATCGCGCTGGATATAGCCCGCCTGTTCAAGCGCGTCGAGGTTCGCCTGCACGGATGAAGTGGAGCTCAGTCCCACTGCCGCGCCAATCTCACGCACCGAGGGCGGAACTCCGTCCTGCGAGCGTTCGAGGAGATATTCGTATATTCTTTTCTGAGTTTTGCTTATGTCTTTCAAAGCACGTCACCCTTTCAAGATGTCTGCATAACTTACCTGCTTTATTATAACACATAGTTTTTGAAATTGCAAACATTTGTTTGCTGAAATTTTTATAAATTTTTTGCGCGGTTTTGGGCTCAAAATTTGGTATTTTTACACATTTTTGTTGTATTTTAGTTTTGCATTGTAGTATAATTTATGTAATAACCATTCGTTTGGCAGAATTTTTAAGTGAACATTATTTTTACAGGAGATGTATATCTTATGCCAACCGCAAGAACAAAGAGCAAGGCGCTCCCGAGAGCCGACTTCCCGGAACAGGTCGGCGTGTCCTCAAAGGCGATATCCGAACTGCTCGATGACTTCGAGCGCAGCGGGATAGAGCTTCACAGCATCATGATCCTGCGCCACGGAAAAGTCGCCTTCGAGACCTGGCGAGACCCCTATGCTCCCGACATCCCGCACACTATGTACTCAGTCAGCAAGAGCTTTGCGTCGATAGCCACCGGATTCGCTATTGACGAGGGGCTGCTGACGCTCGACACGAAGGTAATTGATATCTTCCCCGAGTACAGACCGCAGAAATACGACGCGAACCTCGAAAAGATGACCGTGTTCCACCTGCTGACCATGACCGCCGGAAAGGATGTAAGCGTCCTCGAAAACAAGGCGAAGGTCTCATGGCTCAAGAGCTTTTTCGGCGCGCGCTGGGCGTTCGCCCCGGGCGAGGACTGGAAGTATATCAGCGAAAACTGCTATGTCCTCTGCGCCATAATCCAGAAGCTGACCGGCATGACCGTACGCGAATATCTCGCGCCGCGCCTGTTCAAGCCTCTGGGCATCAGAGAGAATCCCGCATGGGAGACCGACCCGAACGGTCTTGAGGCAGGCGGCTGGGGTCTGTTCATAACAACAGAAGAGCTCGCCAAGGTCATCGACTGCATGAGCCACGGCGGAAAATATCAGGGCAAGCAGGTCATTCCCGAGTTCTGGGCGCGCGAAGCGGGCAAGGCTCAGGCAGACAACTCAAGCAAGAGCTCGAATCAGATCGACTCCTGCGTCGGCTACGGATTCAACTTCTGGTGCTGCCACTTCCCCGGCTCTTACCGCGCAGACGGAATGTTCTCGCAGTTCGGCATCGTCCTGCCGGAATACGACGCAAATATCATCACCACCTGCAGCGAGGTCTTTGAGCAAAAGACGCGCGACTGCCTGTGGAGGCACTTTCCCGAGGGCTTTATCGAGCCGAAGGATGAGCCGGAGCAGACCACCCTGCCCATGACGCTCACTCCCCTGCCCGTGCTCACCGCCGGCAGGCGCAACCCCGTGCTCGAAAAGAAGCTGTCATATTCGACGATACATATGCTCTATAACCCCGTGCTCGATGTTGCGGGCTTCCCCGTGAGCGTCCTGCCGACGGCGGTCGTATATATGTCAGCTGACCGCGCGGGCAATATAGACAAGATAAACCTCGACTTCTCCGAGAACGAGTGCCGCTTCACATGGAGCGAGGGAAAAGTCAGGAACACGATAGTCAGCGGACTCGACGGCAAATACCGCAAATCGAAGATGCACTTAGCGGGGCTTGATTTCACCGCCGTCTCGTCGGCAAGATGGGAGGACAGCGACACATTCACAATATGGATCCGCGCCAACGAATCCATATCCGAGCGCCGCTTCTCTTTCCGCTTCAACGGCAACAAAGTCACCGTCATCCCGACCTCCTGCCCGGATCTGTGCAACATCGCCGAATCTATCGCGCAGGGCACGGGCGATATGATAGAAAACGAAACAATAGCCGACATCTGCGGCAACATTCTGCGCAGGCACTACACTCTGCTCGAGCCAAAGCTGTTCGGCCGCCTGGAGATGAGATAAATGTCAACCTTGTTCAAAATATGCTTCGGAATCGCGGCGGGACTCGAATTCATTTTCGTCCCGTGGTTCCTCAAGGCCTCAAGAAACGGGCGCTGCACAAAATCTCAGATACTCAAAACCATATGCGCGACTCTTTTCGTCGCGGCGGGAGTTCTCGCGAGCGTGATAGCTCAAAACCGCAGCGACTACGCACACTATATTCTTATAGGGCTTCTGCTCGGCTGGTGCGGCGATTTTCTTCTGCATCTGCCGCCGAAGATGCCGTTCACGCTGAGCGGCGGACTCGCATTCCTCGCGGGGCATGTGTTTTATATATACGCCTACTGCCTTGCGATGAAACGATTTTTCCCCGACGCGCCGTTCTGGGATAAGCGCGAACTGATAGCCTGCGCGATAATTATAGTTATCGGCGTTGCGGCCATTCGCCTGCTCGGAGTCAAGTTCAGCCCGCTTTATATAATCGGCGTGCCGTATGTCGCGATGCTCGCGTTCATGCTCGTCAAGGCGGGATCGCTCGGCATCAAGGCAGTCAACGCCGGGCTCGGCAACGCAGTTGTCATGTGCATCCTGCTCGTCGGCGGCGCTTTCCTGTTTGCACTGTCGGATATGATGCTCGCCGTCAACTCCCTGCGCAAGCCGCGCCCGTCATACGGCTACAAGATAACCTGCATCGTCACTTATTTCACGGCGCAGTTCCTGCTCGCGTCAACAATATTTGTAATTTCCGCCTGACTCAAGGCGGCAGACCCGAAAGGAGACAGCATATGCTCGGAACAGGCACATGGCATTTAAAAATCGGCAACATGTTTTATAACGGCGACATCACGCTTCGCGTCTTTGACGACGGCGGCAAATACGGCTTCGAGATAATCGAGCCGAAGATGACCGCGCCGGAAGTTGAGATAAAGAGACTTTCGACTGTCGGCAACCACCTGTCGGCGACCGTCACGGCGCGTGAACTGCGCGGCAGAGACGCCCAGATTGAGCTCGATTTCACCGACACCTCCGTCAGCGGAAGCGCAAAGGTTCCGCTCATCGGCACGGTGACGATAAAAGAGGGCACAAAGATAGCAGAATAAAGCAGATAAAGAAACAGCGACCGACCGCAGCTAATTTCCGTTGCGGTCGGTTTTGCAGTTGTGTTTGCGAGATGGACACATATAAACTGGGGTTGCGGATGTAAATAGCGGCGATAAATAGTTGCACAATATTACAAATCAGCATAATTATGCAGTAGGGCGGATATCATCCGACGGCGAACTCCGCACAATCTTATTGTCGTGCAACTTGTAGGGTGCGGCAACTCGACGCACCGCTGCCGCGACAGCGGCACGATGTGAATTTGTAGGATTTATGCCCTACCCTCGCGACCTACCATAATCAAACGATATGCACTACCCGCGTTTCGGCATTTTCTTTTTGTTTGAAAAAGAAAACGCCTGCAAAAGAAAAGCAAACGCGGGGTTTCACCCCGAGACCCCGACAACGCCGCGCCGCAGCACATAGCTTTCAGCTCTCAGTCGACAGCTCGGCACATTCGCCCGTAAACTCGCTTCGCTCAAACAAT
>UMHM01051079.1_pt1 | contig 23413 bp, 28 predicted proteins | sample 1965501 | NCBI WGS metagenome assembly UMHM01 (sample SAMEA4836095, study PRJEB28245) | human gut metagenome | biome: gut microbiome; material: fecal sample | place: Denmark | collected 2008
ACCTGAATCTAGCGAGTCTGCCAATTCCACCACTCGCGCATCTCTGGAACGCTCAGTTATAATAGCATTCATGAGGCCGATTGTCAAGTACGATTTTCTCCTTTTGCCCGTTTTTATTCAAATTCTGCTTTACATCGCGGGCCGTAAATGCTAATATTGGTCATGACCTAATAAAAAGGAAGTGTAACTGATGTATACGGAAGACCGCATAGAGCTAAAGCGCCGCGCGAAGGGGATAATGTCGTCCTCAAAGCCCAGCCCCGTCAGTGTGGGTGTGGTGTACCTTCTGGTGACGGGCGTGTTCAGCCTCCTTTCGACAAGGCTTCTGGGCGCGAACCTGTCGGAGAACGACGTGGCGCAGATAATGAACCACATGAACAGCGGAAATTACGAATATGCCATGCTGTACATGCAGGGTTTCATGCCACCAACGTCGGCCTATCTTATAGACTTCGCGCTGAACATCGTCTCTTACATCCTCTCCGCAGGCTTTGTCCTCTTCCTGCTGAACACCATCCGCAACACCGGCGCATGCTATGGGAACCTGCTGGACGGCTTCGGTTTCTTCTGGCGCGTGATAGTGCTGCAAATACTGAGCGGGATATTCATCTTCCTGTGGTCGCTGCTGCTGGTCGTGCCGGGCATCATTGCCGCCTACAGATACAGACAGGCGATATACATCCTCATCGATCACCCAGAGATGTCCGTGCTTGAGTGTATCAGCGAGAGCAAGCGCCTGATGAAGGGGCACAAGTGGGAGCTGTTCGTGCTGGATCTGAGCTTCATCGGCTGGATGATCCTCTCTGCGCCGCCCGTCCTCGGCCTCTTTGTGAGCATATACACGACGCCGTATACCGGGCTGACCTACGCGCTGTATTATGAGGCGCTGTGCGGCCGCGTGTATGCGCAGCAGAATGAATACAGCGACCCACGCAATTTTGGCTGATAACAAAAGTCCGAAGCGCCGTCTTGTGCGCTTCGGACTTTTCATATAGTCAGTATAGTAATGAACCGTGCTGTGGCTTTGGCTTGAACTTCGTTCCCGATACAAGTCCCATTGCGCCGAACATCGTCACCATTGACGAGCCTCCATAGCTGAAAAACGGCAGCGTGATGCCGATGACCGGCGTTATGCCGAGGCACATGCCGATGTTGATGAAGGTCTGGAACGCGACGGCCGCCGTGACGCCCATGCAAACCAGCATGTCAAAGGTGCGGCCGGCGTGCAGGCCGATGTATGCGCAGTGGACGATTATTATCATCAGCAGCAGCACGACCAGCAGACAGCCGAGCATACCGTAATTCTCGCCGATGCAGGAGAAGATGAAGTCGGTGTGCTTCCCGGTAAAGACCGAGGCGCGGTGCCCTTCCTCCACGCCGGTGAAGCGGCCGGAGGCGAGGGTGAGCTTGCTCTGCGTCGTCTGCCAGGTGATGCCCCAGCCATCCGGGTCAACGGTGGGGTCATACGGGGCGACGAGGCGCTTTTTCTGATAGTCCTTGAGGAAGTACGTCCACAGCAGGGGAATGGCCGCCGCAACGGCCGCGCCGCCGACGGCGAACCAGTACAGCCGGACGCCGAGGACGAAGAACATGACCAGAAAAACGGAGATGAGTATTGCGGCGCTTCCAAGGTCGCCGGAGACGACGACTATCATGCCGAACACGACCACGAAATGCCCCGCCATCTGCACGACGGACATGAAGGAGTTTATATCCTTATACTCTTTAAGATAGGTCATCTGCTTTGCCGAGACGACTATGTACAAAACCTTTATGACCTCAGACGGCTGAATGCCTATACCGGCGAAGCGGATCCAGCTTTTGTTGCCGGTGCCGTCGTCCTGCCCGAGGAGAACGAGCGCGATGATCAGCAGCACGTTTATCACGCACAGCGCCTTCCACTGTTCGCCCAGCAGGTCAGAGTCGATCACCGTGAAGATGACGAACATGCCGATGCCGAGGAACATGGAGAACACCTGAACGACGATGAACTTCGTCGGGTTTTCCATGCCGCTCCACCCACCGACGGCCATGCCGGTGACGGCCTTGTGGATGGCCGCAATGCCGAAGAGCGAACATATAATACACATAACGAGCAGGAAAATGTCCGCCCGCTGAAAAAACGTTTTCACATAAGGCTTTATCTTTTTTATAATAACACCGCCTTTTTTGCAGAAAGTGACATGCTTTTCGTCACATTGACTGAGATATCACCAAAAACCGCAGCCCATACATGCTGTATTTTAGCACATAATTGGGCTTTACGCAATGCCGCGCGCGGTGTATAATATTACGAATTTAGAAACAATGGAGCTTGCAATGGCAGTATATATTTCCAACAGCGAACATGAGACGGAGCTTATCGGCCAGCGCTTTGCCGAGGGGCTGCCCGGCGGTACGGTCGTTGCGATGTACGGCGACCTCGGCGCCGGGAAAACGGCCTTTGTGCGCGGCATGGCGCGCGGCATGGGGCTTGACTGCCGCGTTTCAAGCCCGACATTCACCATTGTCAACGAATACCTCGGCGAACGCGAGCTTATACATTTTGATATGTACCGCCTGTCCGACGCGGACGAGCTTTTCGACATTGGCTGGGAGGATTATCTCAGCCGCGGCGCTGTTTGCGCAGTCGAGTGGAGCGAGAACGTGCAGGACGCTTTTTTTGGCGATGAAACGGTGGTGCGCATAGAAAAGCTCGGCGACGAGAAGCGCAGAATAACCATAGAGGAGGGCGGAAAATGCTGATTCTGGCGTTTGAATCCTCTGCAAAGGCGGCTTCCGTCGCGCTGTGCCGCGACGGGGCGCTCATATCGCAGTATACTCAGTGCAGCGCGCTCACGCACAGCCGCACGCTTCTGCCGATGGCGGAGGATATGCTGAAAAACGCGGAGGTCCCGCTTGACAGCGTTGACCTTCTGGCCGTGGCGCACGGCCCCGGCTCGTTCACGGGGATACGCATAGGCGTTTCGACGGTGAAGGGGCTTGCATGGGCGGCGAACAAGCCGTGCACCGGCGTGTCCACGCTGGAGGCCATGGCATGGCACGGCCTTGCGCGCGGCGGATATATCTGCCCCGTGATGGACGCACGGCGCGGGCAGGTCTATAACGCCCTGTTTGAGATAAAGGACGCAAAGCCCTGCCGCATGACGCCCGACAGGCCGATAGCGCTGAGTGAGCTTGCGGAAGAGCTGCGCGCGCTGAACGCGTCTGTGTTCCTCGTGGGCGACGGCACGGCGCTTGCAAAGGCGTATTTTGACGCAAACGGCATCCCGTGCGAGGCCGCGCCGGAGAACCTTGTGTGGCAGAGCGCGTGGGGCGTGGCCATGGCCGCGGCGGACAAGCCTGCCGGGAACGCAGACTCGCTTCTGCCGGTGTATCTGCGGCTTTCACAGGCCGAGCGGGAGAGGCAGGAGCGCCTTGCCCGCGAAGAAAAAGTTGACCCATAAATTAATATAAAGGAGAACGAACATGAGCAAAGTATGCGTATTCGACCATCCACTTATCCAGCACAAGCTGTCCATCCTCCGCGATGAAAAGACGAGCGTCAAGGAATTCCGTGAGCTCGTTTCCGAAATAGCTATGCTGATGTGCTATGAGTCCACGCGTGACCTCCCGCTTGAGGAGATAGACGTCAAGACGCCCGTGGCCGTGGCGAAGTGCCACCGCATCGCCGGCAAGAAGCTTGCGATAGTTCCCATCCTGCGCGCGGGTCTCGGCATGGTTGACGGCATGGTCAGCATGATGCCGAACGTGAAGGTCGGTCACATCGGCCTGTTCCGTGATCCCGAAACGCTTCAGCCGGTGAAGTACTACTTCAAGATGCCCGCCGATATTTCTGAGCGCGACGTTATCGTTGTCGATCCGATGCTCGCCACCGGCGGCTCCGCCTCTGCGGCAATCACCTTCCTTAAGGAAGCCGGCGCACAGCATATAAAGCTCATGAGCATTATCGGCGCGCCCGAAGGGGTAGAGCGTATGCAGAAGGATCACCCGGACGTCGATATCTTCGTCGCGGCGCTTGACGACCACCTCAACGACCACGGCTATATCGTTCCAGGCCTCGGCGACGCGGGCGACCGCATATTCGGCACCAAGTAAACAGTTTTCAGAACACGCGCAGCGCGCACTGTCATCCGCATGACAGTGCGCGTTTTTTCTTTTATTTATCCTGCGGCGCGAAGAAGTGCCCCTGCGCGTAATCGAAGCTTTTCAGAAAGGCCTCCGCCGCCTGTATGCTGAGCGCATCGCGCGGCCGCATCATGTCAAAGGCGTGCATGTCCGTGGGGTATACGTCCAGCTCCGCCCATATTCCGGCCGCGCGCAGCCGGTCGAAGTAGTTGACGGTCTCGGTATAGAACGGCTCACCGTTGCCGACGAAGGAATACGCCGGGGGCAGGCCGGCAAAATCGTCGAGCCGCGCCGGGGCGGCGTAGGGCGGCAGGTGCGCTCTGTCCATGCCGCGCAGATACAGCCGCCACGCGAGGTGGTTGCGCCGCGTGTTCCAGACGCGGCCGTGATTATCGCGCGACGAGTCCGTGTCGCGGTCGTCAAGCATGGGGTAAAGCGGCATCTGAAAGGCGACGTTCACATCGCCCGTGTCGCGCGCCTTTATGCACACGGCGGCAGTCAGACCGCCGCCCGCGCTCTCGCCGCCCACCATGAGCTGGTCGCTTCGCACGCCGAGGGCGGCGGAGTTCTCCTTCAAATAGCAAAGCGCCGCATAGCAGTCGTCCAGCGCCGCGGGGTACGGCGCGAACGGCGACAGCCGGTAGCCCGGCGACAGCACCACCGCGCCGCGGCTTTTCACAAGCTCCACCGCGCGCGACATGTGCACCATTTCCTTCATGCCCGTGGCGTAGCCGCCGCCGTGCACCCACAGAACGCCCGCCGCGCCCTTTGGCGCTTCACCTTTCGGGGTCAGCAGCAGCGCGGGAATGCCGCCCTGCGCCGTGGGTATGCTCAGCCGCCGGACGCGTATGTCTCTGTCAGGTATCATCGCGCGCATTGCCGTCCTCCATCGCTGCGGTGTTCTTCCGCTGATAATCCGTGCCCCATGCCACCATCGCGTCGAAGATGGGCTTCAGGCTGTACCCCGTGGGGGTGAGGGTGTACTCCACCCGCGGCGGGACCTCGGCGTACACCTTGCGCGTCAGCAGCCCCTTGTCCTCCATGTCACGAAGCTGCGCTGTCAGCACCTTCTGCGACACGGCGCCGATGGCCCTTTTCAGTTCACCGAAGCGCTTTGTTCCGCCCATCAGCTCGCGCAGGATGAGCACATTCCACTTGTCGCCGATGAGCATCAGCGTCGTTTCGACCGGACACACGGGCAAGTTCATAGCTTGATCCTCCAATATATAGTAAACGCAGCTTGATCAAGTGATTTAAGCCGAGTGCTGATATTACAAGCACTTTTCACACTTTGCAACTCATTTTACACCATCAGTACACCAATTTCAATTTAATGCTTCTTCATTTTCAAGGAAATTATAGTGACCCTCTTGACAAAAAACATCATTCGCCGTACACATAACGAATGTTATCGATAACAACCGTTATTTACGGGGTGAGGAAATGCCGGCAATCAAAAAGATTTCAAAAGAGGCCATCATAGATGCAGCGGTGGATGTACTGCGGGAGGGTGGCGCGGCTGCCATCAATGCCCGCAGCGTGGCAAAGAAACTGGGCTGTTCCACTCAGCCGATCTACCTGTCATTTCAAAATATGGACGATCTGAAGGCCGCCATGACACAGCGGGCTATTGCGCTGCACACCCAGCACGTGCGAAACAGCAACAGCGACACGCAGTATAGCTGCTACGGTATGGGCTTTGTCAAGTTCGCGGCGGAGGAGCGGCATCTGTTCCGCTGGCTCTATCTGGACGGGGAACAGTTCGGCCCCTATCGGGATGACGTGCTGCTGCCGGAGATCATCGCGGCCATGGTGAACGAATACGGATACACAGAGGAGGTCGCACGGAAACTGCATCAGGATATGACATATTATTCTTACGGAATGGCGATTTTGGCCAATACAGGGCATCTCAATTTAACGGATGCGGAGCTGCGGGCAGCGTTTCGCAGAGAGTTTACGGCGCTGACGGTATCTCCGGTCCCGCTGGCGTATTATCTCAGAATTACGGGAATTGTCATATGGGCGGTTTTGGCGGCAGTAACGCTTTTCGCTGCTCTCGCCGTCGAAAAGAAGAAAAAGCAATTTGATATCCAGACTTATCGAGAGATAATTGCTTTCTCAGAAGGGAAACGGCTTGATGAAATTGAAAAGGAGCGCGAGAACGGAAAACGATCCTATCAAAAAACGCTGCTGATCATGGGGTCAGGTATTCTTACATTGATCATCGCCGCCGTTATAGCATGTTTGGTGTATGTTAACATCATCACCACAGAGAGACGAATTCCAGCGTCTTTTCCAGCGAGTCCATCCGGTCCTTGCGCGCGGCGTCTTTGTTCTTCCCGCGCTCACCGCGGAAGAATTTTGCACTGCTTACTTCCATCGGAACGAACATATGACTGCCGTGGTCATAGCTCAGATGCCTGTAGGGGTAGGGGAAAGCATGCTCCTTCAAGCGCTGCATTATCCGCTCCGCCGCAAGCTCCGACGGCCACATGGTGTCCATCTTGAAGGAGATAAGCAGAACGGGGCCGGTGATGTTCTCGGCCTTTATGACTGCGGCGGGGTCAGGCTGCTGCACAAGCGGCAGATACAGGTCGTACATGCTTATTTCGCCCAGCCGCAGGCTTTTCCGCAGCACCTGGCCGAGCGGGAACTTCTCCATCACATAGGCCAGCGCAAGGGCCGTCAGCCCGCGTCCCTGAAAGACGCCCGCCAGCATTCGGGCAAACTCTATCCCGCCGTCACTGCCGCTGAAGCATATAAGCGCCTTTCCCGGATATTTATCCTCCGCTGGGATAAAAAGCTCACCGAAGAAGCCGTCTGTTTGCACGCGAAAAGTTTTATTTTCTGTTGCGGTTTCTGGATAATATAGCATAGCTGTTGATGCGGCTGATGCGGCGGTTCAGCCCTCGCCGCCGAAGAAGCTTTTGCGGAACGCTTTTCCGGTCTTGCTCGCGGCGACGCCGCCGTTGCCGGTCTCCTTCACGTCGGAGGACATCATGTCGCCGACTCTGCGCATTGCGTCGATGACCTCATCCACGGGAATGGCGGACGAGATCCCGGCAAGCGAAAGCTCAGCCGCGGTCAGCGCGTTCATCGCGCCGATGGCGTTGCGCTTGACGCAGGGGACCTCCACAAGTCCTGCGACGGGGTCGCATATAAGGCCCATGAGGTTTTTCAGCGCGATGGCGACGGCGTTTGCCATCTTCGCCTCGCTGCCGCCGTGCAGAAAGACCAGCGCCGCCGCCGCCATGGCGGACGCACTGCCTATCTCTGCCTGACAGCCGGCCTCCGCACCGGAGATGGAGGCGCGGCTCGCAATGACCGCGCCGAAGCCCGCCGCGACGTACAGCGCCTTTACAAGCTCGCCGTCGTCCACGCCGTATTTTTCCGCATACGGAAGGAGGACCGCCGGCAGAACGCCGCACGCGCCGGCCGTCGGCGCGGCGACGATGCGGTGCATACAGGCGTTGCACTCGCCCATGCGCAGCGCCCCGGCGAGTATTTTGCCGATGAACTCTCCGCTTATGGAGCGCCCGGCCTCGTATTGCAGGCGCATTTTCTCGGCAGCCCCGCCGACGAGGCCGCTTTTAGACACCTGCGCCGGGTCGTATGAGCGGTCGGCGTCCTTCATGGCAATAAGCCGCTCTTTCACCTGCGCATACGACGCCTCCGCCGTTATCCCGGACTCCTCCGCCGTCATAAGCATGATGCACTCCCAAAGGGGATGGCCGGAGTCCTTCGCCTCAAGCAGCATATTCTCTACGGAATCAAACAACATATGATACACACTCCCTTCAGGGATTGAGCCCGACGGCCCGGATTATGCCGGGCATGGACTCGATACGCTCTATAACGTCCGGCTCTATCGGCGCGTCGCACTCAATGACCATGACGGCCGTACCGCCGCGCGAATTCCGCGTGACCTGAAACGTGGCGATGTTTATATTCAGCCTTGAAAGAATATATGACACGTCCGCGACGCTGCCGGGAAAGTCGCGGTTCTGCACGATGAGCGTGGGCCCGTCTGCTGAAAAGCGCAGCTTCATGCCCGCAAACTCGCGTATCTCTATGCGCCCGCCGCCTATCGACGCGCCGACGACCTCAATGCTGTGCCCGCCGGCGTCGCACGCCTTTATGAGCACGCTGTTGGGGTGCGCGTCACGAAGCTGTATCGTGTCAAAGCGAAACTCCAGCCCGGCCTTCTTCGCGTATTCAAAGCTCTGCGGGATACGCTCATCATCGGGGGCGAAGCCGAGAAGCCCGGCGATGAGCGCCATATCCGTGCCGTGCCCGCGCCCCGTGGCGGCGAAGGAGCCGTGAAGGTACAGCTCCGCCCGCACCGGCGTGCTGCCGAGGAGCTTCCGCGCGACAAGGCCGATGCGCACGGCCCCCGCGGTGTGCGAGCTGGACGGCCCGACCATTATGGGGCCTATTATATCCAATATATCCATAAAACCTCCCCCAAATAAACGCACATGCTATGGCAGAATATTTCACGCATATGATACCATGCGGGAAAAAAGTTGTAAACAGCAATTAAGACGAAAATGCGCCGCCGCCCGGCGCTGTGAGGCGGGGAAAATGCCGCTGGCAGACCTTGGATGCACAGGTGTTGGCTTGTTGACAATCATGCCCTGTTGTGGTATATTACACACAAGCATTCGACGCGAAAAGCGGTCGAATATTATACTATGTACAAAGTACAAAGGAGAAGAAAATGAAAAAGACACTTGCACTGCTTCTGTGCCTGGTCATGGCACTGTCGGTTCTGACGGCGTGCGGCTCTTCCAACACCGCCGCTTCCACGGCTGACCAGAGCACCGCGTCCGACTCCACCGGCTCCGACGCCGCGGCGGCCCCCGTCGGCACCGGCCACAAGGAGACGCTCGTCATCGGCACGGCTGAGGACATCAACAACCTCAACCTCCAGACGCAGAAAACTGCAAACAACAACATCATTCTCAAGACCACGCACCAGACCCTCGTGTTCTTCAACAACGACCCCGAGGCAGAAACCCGCTTTGATCCGGGTCTCGCCACCGACTGGGAGTTCGAGGATGACACCCATATCATCATGCACCTGCGCAACGACGTCCACTTCAACGATGAGGACAAGACTCCCTTCACCGCTGAGGACGCAAAGTTCACCCTTGACATGGCAGTCGGCCCCGACTCCAAGATCGCAAGCGTGCTGAACGGCTATGTCGGCTGCGAAGTCGTTGACGATTACACCATCAGAATAGAGATAGAGAGCTACAACAACGAGTTCGTGGCATCCCTGTCCTCCGTGCCTCTGTCCATCCAGTCCAAGAAGGCCTGGGAGAGCGGCATGGATGAGCCTTGGTACATAGGCACCGGCCCGTACAAGTTCGAGTCCTGGGAAGAGGGCGTTTGCTGCCGCGTCGTCAAGGTTGACGATTACTGGGGCAATGACCTGCCCGCGGATGACTTCTTCAGCGCCGCCGTTTCCGACGCGATAGAGTTCAGACCCTACCTTGAGGCTTCCTCCCGCGTTATCGCCCTCCAGAACGGCGAGATCGACGTCTGCATCGATCCCCCGATGAACGAGCTTCAGTATCTGGAAGAGGACAGCAACATCACCGTCTATGAAAAGACCGGCACCCGCCTGTTCTACTTCGCCTTCAACGTTGAGAAGGCTCCTTGGGACAACCAGACCCTGCGTCAGGCAGTTGCCTGCGCGATCAACCGCCAGGACGTCCTCACCGTCGCAGTTGACGGCAAGGGCACCCTGCAGAAGACCATCCTCAACCGCGGTCTGTGGGGCTTCTATGATGACATGGAAGGCTTCGACTACGACCTTGACCGCGCAAAGCAGCTCATGGCAGAGGCCGGCTACCCCGACGGCGGCATTTCGACCACTCTGACCTACTCCACCAGCGGCCCGTACGCCAACATCGCAACTGTTATCCAGGACAACCTCAAGCAGATCGGTATCGACGTCACCCTCAACCCGATGGAGGATGCGACCCTTAAGGAAGCCTGCGCCAACGGCGATCAGGAGCTGTTCCTGTGGCGTTGGAACGAAGACTCCAAGGTTGACTTCGTTTACCGTGACCTCTTCTACTCCGGCGAAGGCTCCAACTACCATCACTACTCCGACGCGCACGCCGATGAGCTCATCGACACCGTTGCGACCGAGAAGGATCAGGACGTCCGCCGCGCTGCAAGCACCGAGCTGCAGGAGTACCTTGTTGACGCCTGCCCGCAGGTTCCTCTGTACATTGCAAACCTCGTTATTGCATACAACAGCAATCTCCAGGGTCAGTACTTCTACGGCGGCGGCAACCACAACTGGTGCCACGCGTATATTGCCGAGTGATCCCCGGATAAAACTTCAACCTTAGTTTGCCCCCAAGCGGTGTCGCTTTGCGATTATCCATGTCGCTTTAAGCGGCACCGCTTTTTGACCGGCGCGTGTCGAACGCGGGCACATCCTGCGGCGCGGCCGCGCCCGGCCTTATTTCACTGGCGCCTATTATTTCGGAGGTGAATGAGAATTGCTCAAATATATAGGTAAGCGGCTTCTTATGCTGATCCCTGTTATTTTGATTACTTCTTTTCTTATTTTCTGGGCAATGAGCCTTACCGGCGGCGACCCCGCAATGATAGTTGCGGGCGAGGGCGCGACGACGGAAGAGATAGAAGCGGTAAGAGAAGAGCTCGGGCTGAACGACCCGTTCATGGTCCGCTATTTCAACTATGTCAAGGGTATGGTAACGGGTGACATGGGTAAGTCATATGTCACCAATAAGGACGTTTTCAAAACATTTATGGAGAAGCTGCCGAACACGCTGATGCTCGGCGGCGCGGCTGTGCTCATTGCGATAGTGATCGCCCTGCCTCTCGGCATATACACAGCCATACATCAGAATACGTGGAAAGATACGGCAGGCATGGTCTTTGCGCTGTTCGGCACGTCGATGCCGAACTTCTGGCTGGGCCTGATGCTGATAATAATTTTCTCGCTGAAGCTCGGATGGCTGCCGTCGGGCGGCAAGGGCGGCTTTGACACGCTGATCCTGCCCGCGCTCACGGTCGGCCTCGGCCTGGCGGCGCTCATCACGCGCACGACGCGCTCTTCCATGCTTGACGTTATCCGTCAGGACTACATGACGACGGCGCGCGCGAAGGGCTGCTCCGAAAAGCGCGTCATCTTCACGCACGGCCTCAAGAACGCGCTTATCCCCATCATCACGGCAATAGGTCTGCAAATGTCCATGGTCATCACGGGCTCCGTCCTTGCGGAGACGGTGTTCTCATGGCCGGGCATAGGACGCCTCGTTTACGACTCCATCGCCAAGCGCGACACCCCGATGGTCACGGGCTCAATAATCCTGTGCTCGGTGTTCATGTGCCTTATAAACCTGTTTGTTGACCTTGTGTACGCATTCTTTGACCCGCGCATTAAGGCGCAGTACAGCAAGAAGAGGTGAGAGCATGGATAAGGAAATAAAGAAATACAAAAAGAAATCCATGGCGCAGGAGACGTGGCACCGCCTTATAAAGAACAAGGGCGCGGTCATCGGTATGCTGTTCCTTCTGGCGCTCATTGCCGTCGCGCTTCTTGCCCCGGTCCTCTTCGACTATGAGACCGAAGTTATCGGCCAGAATATATCCGAGCGCTTCATGCCCCCCTGCAAGGAGCATTTGTTCGGCACGGACGAGGTCGGCCGCGACCTCTTCGCGCGCGTTATGTGGGGCGCGCGGTACTCCCTCGCCATCGGCGTGGGCGCGGTCGCGCTGGGTCTGCTGGTCGGGCTTATCACCGGCTCCCTCGCGGGCTTCTACGGCGGGATAATCGACTCGCTGCTCATGCGCGCGATAGATATCTTCTACTCCATCCCGAACATCATGACGGCTGTCGTCATAGTTTCGGTGCTGGGGACGAGTACAGTCAACCTGATAATCGCGCTGGCCTTCTCGTGCGCAAGCTCCTTCGGGCGCATCGTCCGCGCGCAGGTCATGACCATCCGCGATCAGGAATATGTCGAATCCTCCTACGCGATGGGCCTTCCCACGTGGAAGATCATCATCAAGCACATCCTGCCGAACTGCCTCTCCCCGATAATCGTGCAGGTCACGCTGCTCATCGGATCGACGATAATCTCCGCCTCGTCGCTCAGCTTCCTCGGCATCGGCATCCCGGCCCCCTCGCCGGAGTGGGGTGCGCTGCTTTCCGGCGGCCGCGCGTACATCAGAAGCGCGGGCTACCTCTGCGTTATCCCCGGTCTTGCCGTTATGCTCACCGTGCTTGCGCTCAACCTGCTGGGTGACGGCCTGCGCGACGCGCTCGATCCGAAACTCAAGAAATAAGGAGGGAATGATATGAAAGAAAATAATACCGTTCCTGAAAACGACCTCGTTCTTGATCTGAAAGATCTCGTGGTGCACTATGAGACCGAGGACGCCGACGTTCACGCCGTCAACGGCATCAGCATCCAGATCGGCAAGCGCCGCACTCTCGGCCTCGTTGGCGAGACCGGCGCGGGCAAGACGACGACGGCGCGCGCTATCCTCAACCTCGTGCCGAACCCGCCCGGCGTCATCAAGAGCGGCGAGATATACCTCGACGGCGAGGACGTGCTGAAAATGAGCGCGTCGGAGCTTGAAAAAATGAGAGGCAACGACGTCGCCATGATATTCCAGGACCCCATGACGGCCCTGAACCCCGTTATGACCGTCGGCGACCAGATCGGCGAGAGCATACAGCTTCACCAGCACGTGTCCAAGAAGGAGGCCTTTGAAAAGGCCAAGGAAATGCTGAAAATGGTCGGCATCGCGGAAAGCCGCGCATACGACTACCCCCACCAGTTCTCCGGCGGCATGAAGCAGCGCGTCGTTATTGCCATCGCGCTTGCGTGCTCACCGAAGCTGCTGATAGCGGATGAGCCGACCACCGCGCTGGACGTCACCATTCAGGCGCAGGTGCTTGAGCTTATGAAGGAGCTTATCCGCGACAAGGATATGTCTATGATGCTCATCACGCACGACCTCGGCGTCGTCGCGGAGGTTTGCGAGGATGTCGCCGTCATGTACGCCGGGCGCATCGTGGAGCAGGGCACCGCGGACGATGTTTTCAACTTCACCCGCCATCCCTATACCGAGGGACTGTTCGACTCGCTTCCGAACCTCAAGCAGAGGGGCGAGGAGCTTGTTCCCATACGCGGCCTCATGCCCGACCCGTCCGACCTGCCGCCCGGATGCGCGTTCGCGCCCCGCTGCCCTTATGCGACGGAACGCTGCACGCAGTCCGTGCCGGAGCTGAGAACGGCGGACGGCAGCGCGGCGCACAAGGTGGCGTGCCACGCATATGATGATGCAAACTTCAGGCTCAGGAGGAACAGCTGATGGGTAAAACGATACTTGAGGTGGAAAACCTCACAAAGTATTTTGCTACGCCTGCCGGGCAGCTTCACGCGGTCGATGGCGTCAGCTTTTCTATCGAGGAGGGCAAGACCCTCGGCATCGTCGGTGAGTCCGGCTGCGGCAAATCGACGACGGGCCGCTGCATTCTCAAGCTTATAGAGCCGACCTCCGGCAGGATAGTCTTTGACGGCGAGGATATCACTTCCTATTCCCGCCGGAAAATGCGCCGCCTGCGTCAGGAGATGCAGATGGTGTTCCAGGATCCCTTCTCCTCGCTTGACCCCCGCCAGACCGTCAGCCAGCTCATAAGCGAGCCGATAATCGAGCATAAGCTGCTCTCCTCCAAGGCCGATATCGACCGGCGCACGCTTGAGCTTATGGAGACCGTCGGCCTTGCCGAAAGATATGTCAACGTCTATCCCCATGAGCTGGACGGCGGCCGCCGCCAGCGTATAGGCATCGCCCGCGCGCTTGCGGTCAATCCCAAGCTCATCGTCTGCGACGAGCCTGTGTCTGCGCTGGACGTGTCCATTCAGGCGCAGATACTCAACCTGCTCAAGCAGCTCCAGCGCGACATGGGCCTGACGTATATTTTCATCACGCACGACCTCTCCGTCGTCAAGTACTTCTCCGATGATATCGCGGTCATGTACCTTGGCCAGATGGTCGAAAAGGCGCCGAGCGACGACCTTTTCAAAAATCCGATCCATCCGTATACGAAAGCGCTGCTTTCCGCGATACCCCTGCCCATAGTCGGCAAGGACAAGCCCCAGCGCCAGCTCATCAAGGGCGAAATCACATCGCCCGTCAATCTGCCGGATGAATGCAGATTCGGAAAGCGCTGCGACTACACCGCCGACGTGTGCCGCCGGTGCAATCCGCCGCTTAGAGAGGTCGAGGCGAACCACTTTGTTGCCTGCGCCCGCTGCGGCGAGCTCTGATATTCGGGAGGATATGTGAAATGACAAAGGTTTACGCGCACAGAGGCTACAGCGGGAGATTCCCGGAGAACACCATGCTCGCCTTCAAAGAGGCGGCAAAGACCGGGTGCTACGGCATTGAGCTTGACGTGCAGCTCACGAAGGACGGACAGCTCGTCGTCATACATGATGAGCGTATCGACAGGACGACCGACGGCACGGGCTACGTCAGGGATTATACTCTGGAGGAGCTTCGCCGCTTCAATGCGGCGGCAAGCTGGAACGGGAAGTTCGGCTTCCAGCCCATCCCGACGTTTGAGGAATACTGCCAGTGGGCGGCGGGCGAAAAGCTCGTCACCAATATTGAGCTTAAGACCGGCGTGTATTACTACGAGGGGATAGAGGAAAAAACTCTGGAAATGGTGCGGAAATACGGCCTTACCGACAGGGTGCTCTTCTCTTCCTTCCTGCACAGCTCCATCACCATCCTGCGCAAGCTCGCGCCGGAGATCAAGTGCGGCGCGCTCGTGGAGAATGACGGCCTTGGCAACCCCGGCTATTACTGCGAGAAGATGGACTTCCAGTGCTTCCACCCCGGCTGGATGTGCCTGCCGAAGGAGGATGTCGATAGCTGCAAGGCCCACGGCATTGAGCTGAACGTCTGGACGGTCAACGACATGGACGTGCTTGAGCGCCTTGTCGAGTGGGAGGTCGATGGCCTCATCAGCAACTTCCCCGCAGTGTGCATGGCATACGTCGAAAGCCGCCGGAAGTAAGGCGCGGCAAAAAGCAAATATTGTGCCTCGCGGCGAAAAGCGCCGCGAGGCCTTTTTGTATACGAAAAAGTCTGTGCCATGCGGCACAGACTTTATAGACTGTCGAAAAAGTGGCATTGCCACTTTTTCGACAGTCTCAGAGACAGGGAGCAAACTCCCTGTCTCTGTTTTTCGTTATCCGTGATAATCGCCCGTCGCGGAATCGACCGCGACGTATGGGACGAGCTTGCCGTCTATCTTCACATAGACCTGATATATCCCGTCGCCCAGATCCTCATAATACTCCGGTGTGACGCCGTAGTTTTCAAGCAGGCTTTTCTCGAATTCGACCTTCCACGGCTCAACATCGGAGGCTGGGGCCTCAACCGGCGCGGCGCTTTCGACCGCGGGCGCTTCCGTGACCACAGGCGGAGTCTGCGTCTGCGCCACCGGCGGCGTTGCCTGCTGGGTGGGGGAGGGCAGGGGAGTTGGCGCATCGCCGGCCTGCTTCCCGCAGGCCGCAAGCGCGAAAAGCATCGCCGCCGAAAGAAGCGCGGCAGCCGCGCGGCAGTATCTCACAGAAAAATCATGCTGCTTAGAGTTGGTTTTATTCATCATAGTAATGTTTCTCCTTTTAAAAGAGACGCAGAGGAAATACCGCGCGGTAAGGCTCTGCGTCCATGCGCGTCTGGTGTGTCTGGTTACTTCAAACTTCCCTCGCCGCCCATCAGGGCGGTCATTTCCTCAATGCGTTCCAGGGGGAAGGGCGGCTCACACAGGGGCTTCATGGCGATGCTCATGAGCTTCATGGGATTGTCGTCCGCCGCCACGCGGTTGGAGCTCAGCGCGCCGCAGCGCTTGCAGCGGTGTATGACGGCCCACTCGCCGCCCCTGCGCACCCAGACCGATATCGGCTCCATAATGCCGCCGCAGTCGCTCTCCCTGTCGCCCGGCTCTATGTCAACATGCAGGCTGGACAGGCAGTTGGGGCAGTGGTTGCGATGGCCGCTGCCCGCGTTCTCCGGGGTGCACAGCCGGCCGCAGACCTTGCAGGTGAACGCGTCATTGCATGCGTGAGTTTTATAGTAACCCTTTTCAAATGTTTTGCGTTTGTTTTCGCGGTTCATTGTTTATCCTCCTGAAGATGTGTTCCGCGGCTTCGGGAGGAATGGCGTGTGAATGGATTTGCCAGACCTCCCGGTCAGGCCACACGCTCCGGTGATAAAACGATAAGCTTCAAAAAGTTCTCCTTAAATCTGTTTCGTTAAATTTGAATTTGTTTGTGCGTCAGATCTGTTTTTGCTTCAAGCTGTAGATGCTTTCCTGCAAATGCCGCAGGAAGCGCCCGGCGTGCGCGCCGTCCATCTGCGTGTGGTGGAACTGGAACGACAGCTTCAACGTCGTCCTGAACAGCCCGCCGTTATATTTGCCCCAGATGATGAACGGATTGTTGAAAATGCCGCTGTACATGCCCACCGCGCCGTCGATCTCCGTGTCCACGATGGCGGAGGTGCCGATGACCATGCTCTCTGTCAAATCGTGGTTTTCACAGCGTTCCGCAGTCTCGCGCGTCAGGCGCAGATAATCGGCGCTGAATCGCTCAAGGCTGTCCGAAAACGGCACGTCGCAGGAGCTGACCTCGCCGCGGCGGTTCTTTACGATGGTGTTGACCGCGATGCTGTCGTATTGCAGAAGCTCCTGCCCGACGGGAAGCGTGTAGAATTCCTTTATCCCGCTTGCCGCCCGGCCGATGCAGTAGCACATCAGCATGTTGAATTTCAGGCCGCGCCTGCGGCTCAGGCGGACGAGCGGCGTCACGTCCAGCGTCTTGAAAAACGTCACCGTCGGGTTCGGCGCATTCATCCACAGCTCGAAGGCCGCCGCGCGTGTCGTGGCCTTCGGGTCTACGCTGACTGGCTTCATGCCTTCTGCCCTCCGTTACAGCGCCGCAAGCGCGGCGATATCCCCGGCTTGTATGGCGGGAAGCGCGCGTTTGAGCCGGTCCTCATCCCAATCCCACCAGCGCAGGGCTTCGAGCTTTTCAACAGTCGCGTCGTCAAAGCGGCGGCGGATGGGCTTTGCCGGAACGCCGCCCACGATGGTGTATGGCGGCACGTCCTTCGTCACCAATGCCCGCGTGCCGATCACGGCTCCGTCGCCGATTTTGACGCCTGGCATGATGACGGCCTCATAGCCTATCCACACGTCGTTACCGATGACGGTATCCCCCTTGTTGTCCCATGCGTCGCATATGTCCTTCGCGTCGAGACCCCACTCGTCAAAGAATATGGGGAAGGTGTAGTTCGCCAGCGACTGCATCGAATGGTTCCCGCTTGTGAACATGAACTTCGCGCCGCAGGCGATGGAGCAGAACCTGCCGATCACCAGCCTGTCGCCGTTGACGGGATAGTGATAGAGGACGTTGTTCTTCTCAAAATCCCGCGGGTCGCGCACGAAGTCGTTGTATATCGTGTACTCGCCGACCTCGATGTTCGGCCCGGTGATGACGTCTTTTAGATAAACCGTCTGCCCGTCATGCGGACGGGGATAAACTCTGCTTCGCATTTTCATTCTCCTTGTAATTAGCCTCAGCGGCTGTGCAGAACAGATGCAGGCCCAGCGCCGCATTGAAGCCCGTCGCGGCAAACACGCTGAAGCGCTCGGCCACGCCGAAGTATGCGGCGGGCACAAGCTTTATGCCCAGCGCGCCGGTAAGCATCATCCCCAGCGCGACACCGGCGCATATCCCGTATGAGCGGCAGCGCCTGTCCTTTGCCCCGGCGGCAATGATGACCGACAGCGAGATTATCGACAGCAGCACGACCGCCGCAGTATAGGACAGCAGACTGACGACGCCCAGCAGCCCCAGCTTTTGAGTCAATGTTCTTTTCATTATTCTTACCCTCGATTGACATGCCCTCGGTTGACAAGGACGCTTCGTCACAGCCCCGGCGTTATCCCTTCGTGTGTACCGTGCTGAAGAAGAGACACACGTGCCGCCGCAGCTTTTCAAGGCATTCCGCCTCTCTCTCCGGCTGGCGGTCACATATCCCGATGAGCGACAGCACAGGGGCGACGTACATCATCGCAAGCACCTCCGGATCCGCCGCGCGTATCTCGCCCGCGGCGATAAGCGAGCGGAAGATACCGGCGTGATACGCGACCACGCGATCCACATACCGCTTGGAGTACAGCGCCGCAAGCTCCGGCGAACGGAACTGCTCGATGGTCATCATGCGCCGGAAGCGGCTTATAGACTCGTTGTGAAGCGAGTACTCGAATATCTGGCGCACCTTCTCAAAAAGAAAGTCCTCGGTTATCCCCGTGAAAACGGGGATGTCCTGCGCCGAATCCTGCACGTGGATGTCTATCTTGTCCGTGTCCGCCTCATACCGCGCCGCGGTGGATTCGACTATCGCGTCGAATATGGCCTGCTTGCTCGGAAAATGGTTGTACAGCGACGGGGCCTTGATGCCCACCGCCTTTGCGATATCGCCCACGCTGACGGAATCGTAGCCGTATGCGGCGAAAAGCTCCAGCGCCTTGTCAAGTATCCTTTGCTTCGTGTCCTCTTGTCTCATGACATCACCAGTTAGCTAACTAATGTTCGTTAGTATTATAGCGCCCAATACCCAAAAGTCAAGAGGTATTTAAGCGCTCTGCACTCTATTTTTAGATCAAAACATGGGTATCTCGCCGTCAAAGCCCGCCGCCCTCTCCAGAAGCGGCCCCTTTGCGCCCATCGTGAAGGCGATGTCGCTGCTGCGGATGGAAAGAAGCCGCATTCCTGGCGTCAGATTCAGAAAGACCAGCATTTCCCCCGTCAGCCGGACTGCGCCGCCCTCGGATATTTCGGCCCAGCAATAGGCGCGCCCCCTTGTAGGGAATGAAGCGCCCGGCCGGGGCCGCGTAGTTCAGCAGCTCCGGCGTCTCGGTCAGAATGTGCCCCAGCTTCGACGGCAGCAGAAGCCCCCCGCCGCGTCACGCAGAAGCCGCCCGTGCTCCTGCTTCCGGTGAAAAGATATACCCGCCCCTCCGCAGCGATGGAGTATTCCTCCACGGCCTGCGGCGGAAGCTGCACAAGGCCGTCGCGGCCTATTACGGATACTCCGAAGATAAATTTCCCGCCTCTGTTCATCTGCGGCATATGCGTTTCCTCCTTACGGCGCGGCCGGTTTCAGCCGATCATCCTTGCAAGCTCCATCGTCACGATCTTTGCCATCGCGCCGCCGGACATGATGTAGAACCATATCTCGCGTGCCCGCTGCGTTTTTGCGATGGGCGTGGCGACGGCGGCAATGATTATCAGCGCCGCGCCTATGCAGCCGGCGACGGTCGGCACGCTGACCAGCGGGAACAGCCCCGGCGCGCAGCTTCCGTCAATTGCGTGCTGTATGGTCTTGTCCAGCCCGTCCCGCGCCGCCGCGAAGCAGCACACCGCAAGGCCAAAGACCAGCAGCACGGCGCTTCTGCGCCCCCAGAACGTGATATGCGCGCGGTTGCAGACCGAATACCCGATAAACCCCAGCAGGGCCAGTATCATCAGCGTTGTGACTGTCGTCACGGTGTTTCCGAAATAAAGCTTCATAATGATCTTCTTCTTCCCGGCGCGCTTCATGTCGCCGTTCCGCCTTTTCGATACCCGGCTTCTATCTTCGCAATGAACCGGTCGATGTGCGCGTCCAGCATGGAGGAAACGCCGCTCTTTTCCTCCGCGGCGTCATACACGCTGTAAAGCAGGTACATCGGCCCGTAGAACTCCAGCGCAAGCTGCATCGCCGTATCATCGGAGTCCGTCAGCTTCCGGAAGATCGCCGCCATGTACTCCACCGGCCCCGCGGCAAGATAATTCTGGTACAGCCGCGCAAGCTCCGGCGCGCGGTACTGCTCCAGCGTCAGCATTTTGCGGAAGTTCGCGGGAAACGTCTCCCGCGTCCAGTGGTAGAACTGCGCCGCGCTGTATGCGCGTATCTTCTCCGCGGGAATGCGCAGATAGGCCTCAGCAAAGCCGTCCGGCTCTGCCTCCGGCATTTCGTATTCGCGCGCACGCTCACGGTCCATCTCGTTCATCCGCTCTACTATGCGGTCAAGTATCTCCTGCTTGCTGGCGTAGTGCTTGTACAGCGCGGCCTTGGTGATGCCGAGCTGCTTTGCGATGTCGCTCATAGACGTGCCAAGATATCCGCACCGGGCAAACAGCTCCAGCGCGGCGTCCAGTATACGCTCCTTCGTGTCTCCGGCCATGTCTTTGTCCTCCTTTTACAGCAGTAACCGTTCGGCAACTTGTATTATAGTTACCGAACGGTTACTTGTCAAGAGATATATAAAATTTTTGCGGCTGTCAGTCTTTGATGCTTCTGATCTTCGTCAGGTCGCCGCTGCATAGAGCCTCCATGTTGCGGAATATTTTGTCCGCGTCCCAATCCCACCATTTTAGTGCCAGCAGGTACGCGGTAAGCTCCTCGTCGAAGCGCTGCCGGATCACCCGGCATGGGTTCCCGCCCGCGACGCAATAGGGCGGCACGTCCTTCGCCACGACGGAGTTTGCGCCGATGATCGCGCCGTCGCCGATGTGCACGCCCGGCATCACTGTCACATTCTGCCCGATCCACACATCGTTTCCGACGACGGTATCTCCCTTCAGCGGAAGCTCATCCAGCGCCGGGGTGAACTGCTCCCATCCGCCGCCCATTATGTTGAACGGATAGGTCGTGGGGCTGTTCATCCTGTGATTCGCGCCGTTCATGACGAATTCGACGCCCCTTGCTATCGCGCAGAATTTCCCGATGATAAGCCTGTCGCCCAGAAACTCGTAATGATGCGTGACGTGCTCTTCAAACCTTTCTGCGCCGTCCACGTCGTCGTAATAGCTGTAGTCGCCGGCGATTATGTTTGGCCGGGTAATGACGTTTTTGATATATACGATCTGCCTGATGCTTTCATTGGGGTATATGCTGTTCGGATCCGGACCTGTCATGCGTCAAAATCACCTCCGTAAGATCACGTCTGACAACCTATAAATTGAAATTGCCTGCAATTTGAATTATAACGTACGACCGGAAAAAACACAAGCTCGTGACGTGAGCAGGGGCTTCATGCACGTGAGGGTGGGATTTAATTGCCTAATATATGGACAAGCGGCGGCGCGGAGTGTATAATAAATCAATTAAACCGATACGCCACACAGGGGGAAACGGAATGAAAAAGAAACATTTGCCCGGCAAGATACTGCTGAGTCTGCTGTGCGCGCTGGAGATACTTGCGCTGACGCACATTGCGGCCGCCTTCATGCTGAAGGCATCGCCGGTGAAGCTGGCGTTCGTGCTGGCCGCGGCGGGCTTCGCGGCCTCGCTTGTACTGCGTCTGCGCGTGCCGAAGGCCGCAAGGGCGTTCACAATAGCGGTCACGGCGCTTTTCATCGCGGCGGGCGCGGCGCTTGCCGCTGTGCTGGCGGGATATTCCGCGTCGGCGGTGTACGCCGGTGGAGACGACGGCAAGGCGAATCTTTTTGCGGGAAAGCGCGTGCTGCTGGTTGTGCCGCATCAGGACGACGAGCTCAACCTCATGTGCGGCGCGATAGACGAATATTTGCGCTACGGCAGCGAGGTATACGTGATGTACGTCACGAACGGCGACAACAGAGTGCCCGCGGAGCAGCGCCTGAATGAAGCGCTTGCGGCGGTGGCTGTGTGCGGCATAGATGAGGAGCATGTCATCTTCCTCGGCTACGGCGACTGGTGCCTTACGGCGGACGGCGTGCCGCTTTACAACGCCGACGGCGTGGTCGAGTCCAAGGCGGGGCACACGGCGACATACGCCCTCGCCGGGCATCCGCCATTCAGAGGGGGGCGGGAGTATACGCGCGAAAACGTGCTTGAGGACATACGCGACGCGGTGCTTGAGTATGCGCCAGATGTGATATACGCCGTGGACTGCGATATGCATCCGGATCATATAATGACCTCCCTGCTTTTTGACAGGGCCATGGGCGAGATAGTGGCTGCCGGAAGCGGGTATGAGCCGCTTGTTTACAAGGGCATGGCCTACAGCACGGCCTATACAGCGCCGGGGGATTTCTACGCGCTCAATATCGGCGCGACGGCTGACCCCGGCGGAGGCCTCCGTGCCTTCGCGCCCGGGATCTATGACTGGACGGCGCGCTTCCGACTGCCGGTCAGCGCCTCGTCGCTGTCGCGCTCACTGTGGTCAAGCAGCTCCTATCAGGCGGCCAGCCGCCACAGCTCACAGGATGAGGATGACCGCTCCACAAGGGCGATAAACGGCGACAAGGTGTTCTGGCGCAGAGAGACCGGCTCAATCAGCTATGCCGCGCGCGTCACGGCAAGCTCCGGCGATGCAGCGCTTCTGACGGACTTCGTCCTTGCCGACACGGGCAACGCCAGCGCCCCGGCAGACAACGTGACGGGCGTGTGGAGGCCGGAGGCCGCGGACGAAGCGCCCGCGATAACATTTACATTTGACACGCCCCAGACGGTGTACCGCGTCAAGCTCTATGACGACCCGGATCCGGCGGCAAACGTGCTTGCCGCGCGTATAGAATTCGACGACGGCAGCAGCGTGGACGTTACGGCGCTCGACCCGCTCGGCGCGGAGACAGAGATAATAACGGACAGGGAAAACGTCCGCTCGTTTACGGTGCACGTCACGGAATACGAGGGCGCGGCGCCCGGACTGACGGAGGCGGAGGTCTATTCCGCGCCCTTCGACCCTGCTGTGAGCTATGTGAAGATCATGAACGCCGCGGGCGATTTCGCCTATGACTACCGCATCGACCCGTCCGGCAGGGAAAGCTTTTCACTCTACGCCTACGGGTGCAGCGGCGACATCGCCGGATACACCATCACCTGCGAGGGCGATGACTGCCGCGCCTACGCCGAAGACGGGGCGCTTGTGGTCGAGTGCCCGGTGGGTGCGCGGTGCAGGGTCACGGTCTCCGACGGGGAGAACGGCGATGCCGCGTATTTTGAGAACACCGGCAGCAGCGGCCTGCCGTATGGGATGCAGCTTGAGATAAACGTGCGTGGAAAGCTTTACAAGGTGCAGTTTTTCTTCCTGAATATCCGCCGCTTCGCCATGTCGGTGATGTAGCGCATATGACAAAAAATCCGCCCCTGAGGCTTTGACCTCAGGGGCGGGAGACTGTCAAAGAATCTATGCTGCAAAGTAAAGAGACAGAGCAGCGGGGGAGCTTGAGGG
>UMHM01010055.1_pt1 | contig 23347 bp, 18 predicted proteins | sample 1965501 | NCBI WGS metagenome assembly UMHM01 (sample SAMEA4836095, study PRJEB28245) | human gut metagenome | biome: gut microbiome; material: fecal sample | place: Denmark | collected 2008
ATGACGCTGGTGGCCGCGGAGGAACTGGTCTGCGCGGAGGTGCTCAGGACGCTGCGCGTCTGCGCGGAGGAACTGCCGGCGCTGCCGCCTTCCATGCTGCAGGTGTTGCCGGAGCAGCCGCAGGGGTCGGGGTTTTTCTTGCCGCCGGGTTCGAGGGCTACGGCTTCGAAGCTGTAGTTGCAGACGATTTTGTTGTAGTTGGGGTTGGGCATCGTGATGTTCTGGTAGGTGAGATCGAGGTTGTGAGAGCCCGATTGCACCACGGCGTTGGCGGTTTTGCCCCACGTCGTATGACCGCCGCGGGGGCCGGTGGCGGCTTCCGTGTCGGACAGGTCGATGATCTGCTCGCCATCCAGAGAGGCCGTGCCCCAGTCTTCGACGTTGTAGGTGAGGCTCAGTTTGGCCGTCACGGGGACGGGGTTGCCTTCGGCGTCGACGTCCGTGGGGATGCTGAAGGGCTCATTCATGTTGTAGGATTCGCCGTTGGTGGGCGGATCCTGATCTCGGTTGTCGCTGCCGGAGGCAAAAATCTGCCCGGGCTGGACGGGTGTGCCCTGCTCTGCCATGAGGGGCATGGGGGCGGGTGTATACCACTTCTTGTAGTCAGGGGTGGCGGGGGCGACATTCGCGTCAGAGACGGAACCGGCGGGGGTGTTGTCGTTTGTATTGGACATATGTTTTTTGTTATTGTTGTGTTGTTTGTCCGCACGCGGGTGTGTGCCGCGATGCGGGTTGTTCTGCGGGCTGGCGCGGGTTGCTTGTGCGCGGGTTGGCGCGGGTGGCGTGGCGCGTGGATCGCATAACGTGTTGATCTTAGCGCGCTTTTGGGGGTGTGGCAAGGAGTGGCCGGGGGTGGGTTTGTTGTGTCCGCGGGTGGGCAGGTGTTGCGGAGGGGGGGCTCGCTTCGCGCGACTGCGCTCCCCTGCTCTGCGCTGTTGCGAATGCGCCCCGGGAGGGGGTATAAGGGATGCTTTCGATGTGTTTTTCCGCACACTTCCGGACGTCTTGTCGGTCGGGTGGAGTCCACGCTTCACGCCATAAACGCTCCAGATGTTCGGACTCGGTCTCGGGCATAGGCAAGCACTTGCTTGACGGTTTCAGGCGTGAGCTGCATGCTGACCAGCCGCACCACGGTCCAGCCTTGCAGCGTGGCCGCCAGATACTTCTCTGCATCGGCGGCAAAGCCCTGGGGCCATAGGTGCCGCCCACGCTTCCAGAGGCCGCCCTCAATCTCGATGAGGAGGCGGGCTTGCGGCCAGGCAAAATCCGCCCTCCAGCGGCGCGGGGGCGCAAAGCGGTATTCCCGTTGCAGTTCAGGCCCACCTGCGGCATCCCACAGCGTGGCGAATCGGGTTTCCAGTTCCGAGATTTTGAGGCGGTCTTGCACACGGTTAAACGCGTTGTCAAAACTCAGGGCGTCAGCTCGCGCCGCAAATGCCCTCCGCAACAGGCCCGGTGATTTCCCAACTTTTTTCAGATTTTGTCAAGAAGTTGAAAGATTTTTCGTGTCTTGAGCGTATTATTTATGTGAGCTGTGCGCCTTTGTGCGGAACAAGGGATCGCCACTCGAGATAACAAAACTATCAACTCAAACCATTCACGCATGAAAACACTATTACTCACCTGTCTGGCCGCCTTCTCCCTGCTGCCCGGTATGGCGTATGCACAACAGGCAAGCGGATACCCGAAGCCGAACGCGGAGATGCGCAATGCTGTTGATGCTCTGGGGAGCATCCGGACAATCAGAGCCGATGAGGAGCACCGGCTCTATTCGCACCTGTGGAAGGAAGACGGGAAGGTGGTGGAAACGACCGATTTCGTCGAGTTTTTGTGTGCAGCTGTATACAACACGGCGATTGAGGACTGGGCTTGTTCGCCGGACGGCAATATCGTCGCCCTGGTCAAAACCTTCAAGTCAGGAGGCAACGGCGTGGTGTTTTATGTCTACAAGCGGGGCAAGGATTCTTATGAAAAAGTGGGCGAATATAATTTCATTGTAAGGCTCGGGAGGGTAGTGCCGGAAAGCCTTGTTCTGTCGCCTGAAGGCATGCTGATTACCGCTTCATACAGCAGCAAAGATGGGAATATCCGCGAATTCAGCTTCACGCGCTTCATCTCCTTCTGGAAGAAGACTTTCGCCTTTCCGAGCGAAAGTCAGGTATTCTATATGCTGGCAGAATAACCAACTCAAACCATTCACGTATGAAAACACTCTTACTCACCTGTCTGGCCGCTTTCTCCCTGCTGCCCGGTATGGCGTATGCACAACAGGCAAGCGGATACCCGAAGCCGAACGCGGAGATGCGCGATGCTGTTGCTGCTCTGGGGAGCATCCGGACAATCAGAGACCATGAGGAGCGCCTTCAGTTAGTGCGGTATTCTCTCCTGTGGAAGGAGGACGGGAAAGTGGTGGAAACGACCGATTTCGTCGAGTTTTTGTTCGCGGCTGTGTACAACACGGCGATTGAGGACTGGGCTTGTTCGCCGGACGGCAATATCGTCGCCCTGGTCAAAACCTACCAGTCAGGAGCCGACAGCGTGGTGTTTTATGTCTACAAGCGGGGCGAAGATTCTTATGAAAAAGTGGGCGAATATAATTTCATTGCAGGGATCGGGAGGGTAGTGCCGGAAAGCCTTGTTCTGTCGCCTGAAGGTCTGCTGATTACCGCTTCATACAGCAGCAAACAAGAGGCGCTCCGAGAATTTCGCATCACTCGCTTCTTCTCCTTCTCGAAGAAGGAGAAATCTTTCCGCTTTCCGCGCGATAGGGAAGAAATGTACGAATTGTTCTACGAGTAAGTAACGGGCGAGAGTAGGGGAAGAACTCCCCTACTCCCTTGTTAGAAACGATTTAACTTACAGTGTCATTTTCGGTCGCTTTAGCTGCAAGCGGGCTATTCTTATCAATATCCATTGTGTCCCAATTGGCGGGTTTTGTCCGAGAATCCTGGTAGTACACCTGATTTATCCGGAAAGCAGTTCCCCCATGAATGAGATAGTTTTCCGGATGTGTCGTGTCCATAAATCCTTTGCCCACAAAACTATCCCAAATAAAGATGGCACCGTTCTGCAAGACATAGTGCAATGCACTGATGGCATCTTGGAGTTTTTGACAGGACTCTCCTTTCGAGTCATATCCTTCCGTATTTTGGAGTTTCTGATACAAAGGGCCCGCGATGCTTTCCCAGTTTTTTGAATCTGAGAATTCAGTTGTTATGTCCTGAACGACACTACCCGATCTATAGCTCTGAGATTCGCTGTTTCCCATGCGGTTTAGCATGACCGACGCGATTCCCCTCATTTCCTGTTGTGTGTATTGCCCGGCAGGAGCAGCCTCGCAATAAATGATCTTTGCCATCTGCTTGAAAGCTGCAGGCGATATGGACGAAATAATTCCCGTATTCCAACGTCGCGTTTGTCGATCTGAGGGTCGTGTGTTGAGTTCATACCAAGTGATGGGAGTACCGAGAGGTACAGGGTCAGCAGGCCAATTGAGGAGGCATGCCCCACGGAATTTGCGCGCCGTAATGGAGAAATCGCACTGCGAGATGTTGTACTTCGCCTTATCTGCATATGCGTCAACATATGTTGCATTTTCGTGATACACATAAATGATGTATTCCCCGGGGGGGAGTGCAACGTTGCCGTGCTTGCTCCATAGAGCATGCCCTCCACGGGGACCAGGGACGTCATCAACGTTCTTCATCATTCCAAGGTGAAGATGATTCTCGCCGGATTCGCCTGCTGAGACAATGTCTAAGCGCCCCCAGTCATCCACCGTAAGAGAAGCCTCCAAAACGGCAATGTATCCTTCAGGAACCATAAACTTGATTTGCACGTCACCCATGCTATCAGTAATATCTGTTCCATTTACCGGATCTTCTTTATAGAATGACCCATTGATACTGTCGTACCAAGTAGAAACGTCCGGCGTATAAGTGTTGTTTTCGTTCACGACTTGAACATCGAGAACACCATTGGTATTACTCATTGTGATTATCTTTTCTAGGTTTAGTGTTTGTCCTCCGCTGCAACCGTAGCAGCTTGTGGACACTATAGGCGGCGTGTCAAAAACGGGAGGAAAGGGCTCACCTTCTTTCGAGCACCGCCTGCAGGAGCTCAGAGTATCACCACCGGCTTCTTCCCGTCAATCAATCGCAGAACAGCGCATGATCTGCCCATCGCCGGAACCGATGCTCTCAGGGCGGTCCGGTCAGGGCGTCAGGCTATCGTCCTTGCCGTCGTGCAAGTCTTTCAGTACTTCATCTATTGCCTGAGCCAGGGCTTCCTGAATGCTGGGTGCATCTTTACCGGCGAGCAGCGGCGGCATTTCTTTTTCAAACTTCGAGCGCAGCAGGTTCACCACGCGCCCGCACCGGCCCAGCCACGCTTCCCTCACCAGTTCCTTGCGGATGTACTCGCCCTTGCGGATGGCCAGCCGAAACTCCCGTTCGTGGATTTCAGCCAGCAGCTTGCGGATTTTGAGCCCTTCCTCATCGCCCGGCTCGCTGCCATCCAGCCGCTTCTCGTGCATGAAGCGACGCCAGGCGATGACGTCGTGTGTGCCGTTCGCGTTGGGTTCCGGCGCTCCTTCCAGTTTGCGCCAGTTGGAAATGCTGCGGCGGCTGCATCCCAGCGCTGCCGCAAGCTCGACGACGGTTTTGGCTACGGTGATGGTCAAGTCCCCTTTCTGTCCGGGGCTGTAGGCGATGCTTTGCAGCAGGTCAATCTCGGCCCGGCTGAGCGGTTTGCGTGCCTTCACCTTGCTGACGGCCTGCTTGATGGCGTTGGCCCGGTTGACTTCCAGTACGGTGTCGGCTTGCTCGGGTGAGAGGGTGGACATGGCTGCGATCAAAGGCTAACCCCGGAACAAGCGTTCCGAGGTTGCCGGGCGGAGGCTTAGTACTCGTCGGGCATCAGGACGGTTGTGGCCTCCCGGTTCCATTCCGTGATGATCCACAGGACGCGCTCTCCTGATAGTTTGTAGGCGCTCATGACGCGCCTCGGGTTCCTTTCGTCGAGGGATTCCTCGTTCGTTTTCTTGTCTTCCTCGCAGATGTCGCCCCAGTCGCCTGCCGCATGCCGCTTGATGCAGGCGCGGATTTCATCTCGGCTGAAGTTCTCATCGACGCCTCGCGTAGACCTTCCCGAGCTGAACCCGCGACTTGAAGGCATCGATAATCCACGGCGGGCGTACCGCGCAGGCGGTGTGCTCCCATCGGACGGACTCCCAATCGGCCGGTGAAAGGGTGTCGGCCGTCTCCAACAGCTCGGTTGATGACAGCCGCATCCCGTACCCTTTCCGGTAGTTGTACCATTCGATACGCCTCTTGCCGTTTTTCAGGGCAAGGATTCTCGCCAGATTCGAGCGGTTCTTCGCAAACCGCCGCGGGTAGCTGAAGTAAAAACCACCGAGGTCTTCGTTTCCGGGATAGATCGGCCCAAAGTCCTTCGTGCCGGTGCATACGATGAGGTTCTGCAACCCCCCGGCCAGCTCGTCGGCAAGCTGATGGGGTATCGGGAAGGCGCGTCTGTTCTCTTCTGGATTCATGACTGTTTCGTTGTTTTAGTGTTGTTCTTGCACATTTACCGTAAACGGTTTGTGTATTGTATAATGTAACACGACCGGGAGAAAATGTCACGAAGTTTTTTGCTCTTTTTTCTTCATTCTCAATGCTTTGGAGGAGTCACTCGCTCGTCGGATTGAGGGAGTTCTCCGCCTGCCGGTTGCCGGGAGCGTCCGACGGGGAAACGGAGCAGAACAAACAGCAGTCAGGCTCCGAGATGTGGGAGGGGGTAGATTGAAGCGCCGCCCACAGAAAGGGGGCGGCAGATACAACGGCAAGGGCGCGTGAAACGCGGTGCATGATGGATGTGTTCATAGCGGAGGGGATTGTCTTTCGGTTGTGATGAGGTTGGTGTTGCATGGGAGTAAAAGGCGGGAAGCGGCCGGAAGCCGGGTTCCCGAGAGGGAAGGTTGACGTTCTTAGAGGTGCATCATTCGTAACTGATTGGCGCTTTAGTAGGTTAAATCAGCTCTCAGCGCTCGGATTCGGACGCCGTGCAAGGCTTCGTTTCATGCCAAAAAAGTGGGAATGGGTAAAAACAGGCCTGCGCGGGAACCGCAAGCGCACGAGGCGGCCCAAGTCTTATGTGCTGAGGCTTGATAGATTCCTTATGTTATACCCCCCATAAAAAAAGCCCCGAACACCCCTCATAACAGCCCCCTCCCCGCGGCAAAGCCGGTTCCCCTCTTGAAAAAACCCCGGCAGCCCCCGCATGCCACCCCACGGAACAGAAGCTCACCATAACACAAACAAGCCCGGGAAAGAGCAGCCGGAATCCCGAAAATCTACTCATATCGGTACCTTTTGAAGCAGCAAGCCTGCTAGAATTGTACCGATACCGTCACATGGCCGCAGCAAAGAAAATCAACATCGTGGGCCCCGCCGTCAAAAAACTGCGCCGCGCCAGGAAGTGGACGCAGGAGGATCTCGCCGGGGCCTGCCAGCTTTTGGGGTGGGACGTTGTGCGAGAAACCATCCTCAAGATCGAGCACGGCCAGCGCCGCGTGGTGGATGCGGAGGTGCTGCTGCTCGCCCGAGCCCTCGGCTGCACGCTGGAAGACCTCCTCGGCAGCGACGCCGCCGGCGCCGCCGAATACGCCCGCCACAGCCTCGAGAAAGACTGACCACCCCGGGCACGCCCCGCACCCCGAAGGCGCCCCTGCTGAGCGCGGCGACACCCTCCCCGCGCCCGGAGGCGGCGACGGCGCTCTACTGGGTGGGCAACTCGGGCAAGACGCACAACCGCTCCTGCCGCCACTTCCGCGACAACCCCGGCAGCGGTTACTACACCAACACCCCCAGCCCCCGCGATGCCAAATGCTGCGGCGGAGCGGGACGCAGCAGGCCCTAAAGCATTCAGCTCACGACCATTTCGCAAGCTCTCAACTATATTCCTGAATAGAAATAGTCAAGGATGTATTTTTCGAAGTCATGTCGACTAGGAATTGCATTATATAATCTATCCTTACCTATTTCCTTGAATGAACTGATTGCTTTAGTTATAGTCATGCTGGGATCATCCAATACAATAAGGCCCTCATCTGTTATCTTCTTGCTAAGTGAACGAGGCAGTCCGTACTCTTCAAGCTGGTACACTACTTTCGGAAGAAAGGCGCTCGCTATACGAGAAATAGGACTCGAAAGATCGATATTGGTTCCACGGCGACAATTGTATATAGAAACAAAAACCGACAATGCATTAGCAAACTTGTAAGCGATTTTTCGTTCTAATTCAAAATACTTTTCTACCGCTCGATCGTTTTGGAGCTTTTCAGGCAACCTTTTTATTATTTCTGGGACAGTAAGATCCCAATTGAGCGCCATTGCTTGAATGATCGCCAACGGGCGATATTCATGCAAGTTGATGTGTCTTGCTATACTGCTTGTAATGCGAAAACTCCAGTTCTTGGTGTCGAAATTTAAAAAGCGATTGAGGTTTTTGTCATTCCAGACATCCGTTTTTTCAGTCATTTCTTCAAGTATGACGCTGACTTGATCTATATTAAATATGTTATCTTTCAATACACTTCTAATCTTTCTAAACAGGCCACTTCCCCACCGTCTATCAAATTCAATCTCCCTATGACTGATTCTTGCTATTTGTTCCTTAGTAAGCTCATTCTTCCAATCTGTTTCATCAATTGACGAGATAACCTCATCCGTATACTCAAGAGATAGAGTCTGGGGCTTGATTACCTCAGGGGGACTCTCCAGGAGAAACACGCGACCCACGAAATATTTAAACATTCGCCCAGCTCTTCCCACAATATTATTGTATGAATAAGAAGACAATAGCCTTTTTGCTATTCTATTGGACCAAAGAACGACATTCTCGGCAGAAGTATTCACACCCTCTATTATGGAAGACGATGATATAATTGCGTTTAAGCCAGCTTCCTCTGAAAACAATTTGATTTGTAACTGCGCTAGGGGGCGATGAATCTTTCCATCATGTATGCCGACTCCGCGACGAACTAAGTTGCATAAGGCATAATCAGATCCGTATTGTTCAGATAGGTAAGATGAAAAAGAATCAAGAATGCTGCTGTTTATTAAACCTAGATTGTTCAATACAATTCTACTAGCCTGCTTGATGTTCGCTGGGTCACCTGCATAGACCAGGGTCTTATGTCCGGAGCTCAATAGTTCGACAAGCCTTCTTTCCTTTGTTTTTTTTACCTCACGCTTATTTCTGGAATTACTTATTTCTTTATAGTCCTCATGTATTTCCGTATATACAGTATTCCTCTTAATGTCGAGGAAAGACATTCCTTTCGTCAACGGATTTTCATTGGGATCCAAGGTGAAGTCCGGTGCGATAAAGTAACTCTGTTTCGATATCTTTTTCAACTCGACTATGATTTTTACAAGAGCTGCATATCGTTCATCAGAAAAGGAAGAAGAAGCCTTGTAAAATTCATCCACAATAAGTATATCAATCTCAGGAAACTTCCCCAAATACGAGAAAGCACGTTCTTGAGGAAAAATGAATATATTACGTTCCTTTATTTCTTGATCAGCTTGTGTAATGATATTGTATCGACTTCCAAACTTATTATGAAGTCGGCGCCTCGTTTCATCCGTCAATGCAACTGTAGGCACGATAACTACAACGTTATTAGGCTTCTTAGTGGCAATATAAGCATCAATAATAAAACTTTTCCCGAAACTTGTAGGGGCACTTACCAATAGGTTTCGCCCTTCCAGCAACTTTCTTAGAATATTGGATTGATCAATATGCAAAACCGCACAACCGTCTGAACCTACATCAGCCGAAAAAAAGCTCTTAACTACACGATCTTGCCAAATGGCATCATCATTCATATAGGGGAAGAGCCCCAACTGCCGAATCAGATGGTTCAGAAAAGGGGTATATGAGATGGATTCCCGCTGACATTCATCGAGCAATAGGAGCAGATCCTCCCTCGCTTTTGATTCGTTCCCATTATCTATTTCAGCGGCAATAAGCCTGCATCTTTCAAATAGATCGAACATAACTTAACTAGAATATCTGCTTATATTATCAGAGAATTTCCTGTTGAGCTCTTTCATATTTGGCACAGGGAACAAGATTAGATGAAACTTTACACCGTTGCAAAGGTGCATCACATCTGTAAAGCTCTCCTTCAATTTCAGAAAAAACTTCCGAGCATCCTGCGTATATTTTTCTGCCAGCTTTTGTTTTAATTCTGCACTTAGTTCCGTCGCATTTTCGACAATAGATTCCTCGCAAACCAAAAGAACTGGGACATGCAATTTTTTTCTAAAATCATCGATACTACGACTATTAGACAATAAAGATTCGATTTTAACATAATGCATCTTTAACTCCTTATTGTCCTTTAATTTACTAAGTCCCAAAATGCATGATTTTTCCTTACCTAATTTCTGCCTGTCAAGCATTTCTTTAACGGAATTGACGGCTTTACGAATTGCGTCATTTAAGCCTTCATAGCACTTGGCCTCACCCAGCCAAAATGAGAAGTCATTCTCATCCGCAACAATGTGAACGCTATCGGCGCCCTTTACAAAATCGTTGCTGTTTTGTTTATAAAAAATTTTAGGCACAGACTCACACGAGTGAAAATAATACTGCATTATCCCATATAACAAAATCTCTCCGATTTCTCCAGTTGGTCGTCCCTTTCCCTCAGAGTACCTGCGTAGATTAGCAACTGCTCGTTTTATTGACGAGTGTGCGCTAAGCTGACATTTAGATCTTTCTTCTGCGGATAATGCGCATAAGGGCAAGAAGTCCATTATCTTATCACAGAAGAGTTCCTCTCTCCACCTGGAATCTTCGTAGTCGTTTGCAAGACCAAGAAGCCTTTCGTCGGTCATTGTGCTCTTATATCCCTCGATGAGAGAACAAAGGCTCTCGTCCGCAATAATTACATCAAAAGGTAATTCTTCAGACAGCATAACCAAACGATATTTTGATTCCAAAAGAGTGATTTTACAACTTCTTCTCTTCTGCTGCCATCAACACCTTCTCACCATACTGACTAACCGGCCTCTCTCGGCGGAGACGGTACATAATACTGTCAAGCAGGCGGGAAGAGAAACCATTATCTTTGTCACCGTATAACTGCAACAGTCGGGCCATATCGTCCATGCGTCCTGAAGTGCTCATGATTTGAGCAGTGAGGTAGCTCTCAACGGCAGCATGCAGCGCTAATCGGAAATTCTCTTCATCACTATTAGCCATGGCGTCAGCCACGGTGACATTCTTAGCCATTTCGGGTGCTAACCTATCCAGAATAGAGCGGACGTTGTCTTCGTCTTTCCATTCAATGTTACCGAAAGCGTCGTGGAACTGCGTGAGGATGTCTGACAGAGGCTTCATGTCGGGGTCAGAGATCCCGCCTCCTGCCACCGGGGACGTCGGTTCAATGGTGCCATCCTCATTGGCTAGAGCTATGCTGACAGCCCGCCCCACCTCTGCGCGGTAACTATCCAGCTCAACGGCAGAGGTAATATGGTCATCATCATCGCGTCCGATACAGGGAAGCACCTTCAGCAGCAGACGAAGGAAGCACGATAATTTCTCCCAATCTGCATTCACATAAGGAAGAACCGAGGAAAGGAAATCGTAGTAGCGCACAAAACTTCTGGCCGTGCTCTTAAAATGGATTTGCTCATCCTGAGGTTGCGTTTCAAAAGACTCTCGGCAAGCGTCCAATATCGCGGCTAGCTCCTGATTGCCATCCGGCTGAGTCAGGTAGATTCCAACGGCCCTCGTCACTTGAGACGGAGTGTAAACTCCGGCATCATCCAAGTCTGCCTTTAGATCGTGGAGTTTGTTTACATCGCAGTCTCCAGATAAAATAGTAGTCATATAATAAGGTGCAAAATCAGCCCGAATGGATTCCTCATCGTTGTAGAAATCCAACACAAAGGTTTTGTACTTGTCCGCGCACGCGCGGTTCAGGCGAGAAAGGGTCTGCACCGTCTTGACTCCAGAGAGTTTCTTGTCCACATACATGGTCTGCATCAGGGGCTCATCATAGCCCGTCTGGAACTTATCGGCGACGACCAAAATACGATACGGGTCCTCTCGGATCTTATCCTCTATCATGGATGAGGCGAAGCCGTTCACCTTTGCCTCGTCCCACTTTTCTCCGCCGATCTCTTTTTCTCCGGAGAATGCCACGATGGCATGAAAGCCACTATTCTGACGTTTCAGCTCTGCTTCAATGGCATTAAAATAGTCGATTGCACGTTGGATGCTGGCACAGACGACCATAGCTCGGGCTTGCCCGGCAATTTGACGACTCCCATGCGCCAGGAAATGTTCAACCATAATGCGGGCTTTTTCTTTGATGGCTGCCAGATTGCTCTCGGCCAGCTTTTTGAGTTTCGCCTGCGCCTTCTTGGCATCATACTCCTCTGCGGCATCCTCGCCATCGCGAGGCTTGAGCCGGAAATAGCTCTGAATCGGCGTATAGCAAGCTAACACATCCAAGATAAAACCTTCCTGAATGGCCTGTTTCATGCTGTAGTGGTGGAATGGTCTGTAAGTGCCATCCGGCGCCAGATGCCCGAACATACGCAGCGTTTTCACCTTGGGCGTGGCAGTAAAGGCAAAATAGCTGGCATTCTGCACGAGTTTGCGGAGTTTGGCTCGGCGATGCGCGAGCTCTTGCACCTCACGATCTTCCTGCGTGGCACACATCGCCAAAACATCCATCAGTTCATCATCATCCTGGGCCTGATAGTCCTCTGCCCCGGCCAGAGCAAGCACCTTGTTAAGAGCAGCCGCATTCTCGCCACCCTGCGATGAGTGAGCCTCATCAATAACAATGGCAAACTTCTTGTTTTGCCTCTCGTGCATCTGCTTGAGAATCACCGGAAACTTCTGAATGGTCGAGATGACGATGCGGGTTGAGGAATCCGGAGCCAAAGCTTCGCCCAACTCGCTGCCTCTCCGAGCATGGAGAATATTACCGATACGGCTGAACTTGCGGATATTGCCATTGATCTGCTTATCCAGATTGCGGCGGTCAGTCACAACAACAACAGCATCGAAGGCATGCTTACCATCCGCCCCTCGGATGTTGGTGAGCTGTAACACCAGCCATGTAATTGTGTTCGATTTTCCGCTGCCTGCGCTATGTTGAATGAGATATTGCTGCCCGGCACCGTTCTGCCGCACATCTGCCAGCAGTCGGCGCGTGGCATCCAGCTGATGATAACGGGGGAAGATATCAACCTTGCGCTTCTTCCCGTCCCTCTTGTTCTCTTCAACCCTGCTGGCGTAGTGCTCAATGATATCGCATAAGCTTGCAGGTTGCAAAATCTCCTCCCAGAGGTATGCCGTTGCAAAGCCGCTCGGGTTTAGAGGATTTCCCGCCGAACCGTCTTCCTTGCCACGATTGAAGGGGAGGAAACAGCTTCGCTTTCCGCATAGCATCGTGCACATATACACCTCGTGCGTATCGACCGCAAAGTGTACTGCGCAGCGCCCCGGCGCGAGTAAGGGCTCTTTCGGATCACGGTTTTCCTTGTATTGCTTGATGGCGTGCTGCACGTTCTGACCGCTGTACTCATTCTTCAGCTCCATGGTCACCACTGGGATACCATTGATGTAGAGTCCCACATCCAGTATGCCCGGGTCATGGACCTGCGGCTGGGAATAGGCCAGTTGCCGGATGAATCCGAACGTATTCTTCGCATAAAGCGCCTGAGCAGAGGCATTGTCATTATCCGGCAAGGCGTAGTACAGCTTAATGCCACTGCATTGCTCATGGCTGATACCGGAACGCAAGACATCAATCACGCCCCTGCGCTTGAGCTCGCTGCTCAGGCGCTCCAAGAAGCGCTTGCATGAAGAAGCTTCATACAACTTGAGCTTGTTGTAAACGCTTAACTGCGTTTCTTTCAAAAAATCCAACAACATGGCGGCATCCAGCGCATACACCTTTTCATAGGTGTCCATCGTGCGCTTCTCATAGACTCCTGCGAGCAGTGCATCTTCGATACGTTGCTCCAGATCTTTCTCTTTCAGGTTTGTCTCCTGTAATACTGGAATAGGTGTTGTCATAGGTAGTAAATAGGTTAAATGGCGTCTCTCACGTCCACTTTGCCCGTGACGACGTGGGCTATGGTGGAGACTTTCAACTCCTTGAGTTTTTCAATAATCTGTTCCTGCCTCGCAACCAGAGCATCAATTTCCGCACATTTATTATCGAGATAGGTTACAATTTGTTCTTTTTCGCCTTCCGGCGGATTTATGAGATAGCACTGGCGTAAGTTTTTTTTCGAAATGCTGAAAACCTTAACTCCGTTCGATTTCATTCGTAATTGGTTACGCCAATTCTCAGATTGGAAGAGGTAAGCCTCATACTTAGTATTACCCTTTACTTTATTGGACGCAATAATGGTATGATAACCAGCAAAAAAAACAGTATTACAAGAAATCCTTACACAGTTTCCTATACCTTTGATATCTTCTGATGTATCTGCAAAAAGAATATCATTTAAATGGACCAAAGCCTTTGGAAATGCTTCTATATAGCATGAATCAACATAACAGATGCCCACATTGTTAACATCTACTCCATTATTCATTCGGGAATGGATTTGTCCATAATTGATAACACGCGCACCGCTCTTTCGTAAATCAGCCTTAGTTATAGATAAACCTTTTCCTAACCGGAATTTAGAAGTAAATTTCTGAGTTTTCCAATGAGTAGGAATCTTTCCAAGCCAGGGAATTCCACTGTCTTTCATCGGGACATCGGGATCGAGCCCTCGAGTAACAGCGCTCACAATGATGGATTGCTTAAGCTCTTTGAGCCTCTCAATGATGGCATGCCTGCGAGATATTAACTCGTCTATCTCAGCACATTTCTTGTCGAGATAAGCAACGATGGCTTCGCGTTCTTCTTCTGGTGGCAAGCAAATCCTCATTGATAGAAATCTATCTTGTTGAATAGTGTTCCTCAATCCTTTGTAAAGAGGACACAACAGCTTCCCGTCATCGAAACACTCATGTAGGTAGTAGAAGAAACGTCTATTTTTTCCTCTATATCCGTAAACATTATACGAGCCAGTGATATATCCTAAGAGAGAAGACAGACCGATTGTCCTAGGTGTTTCCTGAATATCATAGTGACAAAACACGAAATCACCTGGCTCGACTATAAGAAACTTTCTTTCGTCCGAGGAGAATTTCCCCTTTCCTGACGTCAAATTTCTCATAATAATCCCCTTTTTCGTAAGGGAAAGCAAGGGGAGATTATTTGGATTATCACCGATATGGTTCGCTTTTGGGAAGAGTTCATTTTTATTACGAAGTATTTCCCAATGCACGGGGACTTTTCCCAGCCACGGCGTACCGCTATCTTTATATTCTGGATAAACTTTCATGGTCACTGCTCTTACCCAATAATAGAATTCAGAATTTCATCACAGCCAGCATCCAACGAACGGATGTCTGCGATTATATCGGCAATAGAACGGAGAGGTGCAGGTTTATAGAAATAACGATTGAACGAAATCTCATAGCCGACTTTACCCTCTTCATCCGGGACAAAGGAATCCGAAGCATAGGGCAACACCTCTTGTTCCATAAAGCCGGCCACGGTCTGAGGGAGGGGAATCTGTTCGGTTTCGCGCAGTTCCGAATCGGCTATGGGATAGCCGGATTTATCCTCACTCAGCACCGGGGCATTCGCGGATTTCACGCCGAGAGCCTTGCGAAGCAATTCAGGAGTCTTCTTGGTGAGTTTGATGCCCTTGAGAGCTTCCTCTAAATCTGCCCACGCCATGATGCCTTGGGGAAGTGCAGAAAGCTTAGCCATGATGGCATCTCGTTGTTTCGCCGGCAGTTGCGATTTGAGTTGCTCAAGGCGTTCGGGAGATATCTCTGCGGCGATGCGCAGAGGGCGCTCTACAACAATCGTGCGATACCCAAGCTCTTCATTGTTGAGCACAACAGAGTGTTCCGTATTGCGAGGGTTCCGGATCAGATCAAGCACTCTAGCTCGGTCCTCGGGAGTCATCTCGCAATTGCGTTGACCGAGATTCTTGCGAAGCGGACGGCTCCACTTAGAAGCATCGATGAGCTGCACCTTGCCTCTCATATCGTCCTTTTTGCGATTGGTCAACAACCAAATGTAGGTCGCAATGCCTGTGTTGTAGAAAATCTTTTCCGGCAGCTGAATGATGGCCTCAACAAGGTCATTCTCCAGCAGGTAACGGCGAGCGTTGCTCTCCCCCTGTCCTGCATTGCCCGTGAAGAGGCTGGAGCCATTATGAACGGAAGCAATGCGAGAGCCGAGCTCATCGGACTTCATTTTTGCCACCATGTTGAGGAGGAAAAGCAGCTGCCCATCACCGGCATCCGGGAGCATGGAATAGTCCGGGTCATTGGCGTAGCCGGGCTTCACAAAACGATCATCGGTAATGTCTTTCTTGTTGTCGGTTCCGTTCGGCGTCATTTTCTTCACCTCGGCTCCCCAGCTCTTGCCGTAGGGAGGATTACTCATCATGAAGTTAAACGTTTTGCCAAAGAACGAATCAGAGGAGAGCGTAGAGGCGCAGGAGATGTGGAACTCATTGTCGGCGCGGCCTTTGATGAGGGCATCAGCCTTGGCTATTGCGTACGTTTCCGGGTTGATTTCCTGTCCGAAAAGTTGAAGGTTGACTCGCAAAGATCTTTCTTTCGAGAGCTGCTTGAGACGGTCTTCGCCCACGGTTAACATGCCACCGGTGCCGCACGCTCCATCATAAAGAGAGTAAGTACCGTGTTTAAGTCTGTCGGCTATGGGCTCGAAAATGATATCTGCCATGAGAGTGACGATATCGCGGGGCGTGAAATGCTCACCGGCCTCTTCATTGTTTTCTTCATTGAATCGGCGCAGCAACTCCTCGAACACCGTACCCATGGCGTGATTGTCTAACCCGGGTATCTCATTGCCCTTTCCGTCTTTTTTCGGATAGGGGCTAAGGTTCAGCGTTGGAGATAGATACTTTCCAAGCAGAGCAGTCAGGATTTCTGAACGGGGAGTTCCGTTGTCGTCATTTGCTCCGCGCACATCCATCAGTTTAGGGAAGGTCACGTTGTAAAAGTCGAAGCGATCCAGAATCTCCTGCACATCATCAGAAAAACCTCGCAGGTATTCCATGAAATTGGCTTCCAACTGCTCCAGTGTTGACACTCGAGTCAGATCGGCCATGGTGTACGGTGACGTGTTATAGAAACCACAACCGGAAACGCTGCAAAGCAGCTTTTTAAGGGCTTCTCCCCTGAGCTTCTGCCCGGCTTCACTTCTGGCCATATCCATCACGGCTTTCTTCGTAGGCTCCAGGACCGCATCCAATCGGCGCAGCACCGTCATCGGCAAAATTACATCGCGGTACTTGCCGCGAACAAAGCGATCGCGGAGCACGTCATTGGCGATACCCCAGATGTACGAAACAATAGCGTTATGATCAAAATCCGACATACGTAAGATAAAGGTTTCCAAAAAGTTAAAACGATGTTTCAGATATGCATTTTCGCATCCAAATCCGCAATTTGTCGTTCAATATCAGATCGTTCTGCAGAGAGTTTCTCCAGATCTCTGATGAGAGAGTCTCTTCTCTGCAGGAGCTCTTGACGCTTTCTGCGAAGCAGATCTATCTCACTCAACTCTGTTCTCGGCAGATCTTTGGGGATATCAATACGTCGAATGCGAGTATGCCCACTCACTCCAGCACGATCTATGGCCAGTCGAAGCAGAGAAACCAAAAACGACAGCTCGATCTTGGCAGCAGAAGGAGCTTCCTCCAGCTCCTGGAGCTTATCAATCCATTTTTCGGCTTGATTGACAAAGAAATTGCATTTTGACAATGCCTGAACGAGCAAGTCATAAAGTTCGGGATTATCGAGAAAAAAAGAAGGGCATTGAAACTGTTTGTATTCCAAAATCCACCAACTGATGATGGCACTCGGAATCCTATCTACATGTTTCAACAGTAGGTTCAGCACTGAGATCTGTTTTTCACAAAGACAGGTAATGACACCATTTTTCAAAGCATCCTTGTCGGAAGCCAAGGCCAAAACTTCTGGCAAATCGTCTGTCTTGACCGCCTGCTCCATCGCCTGTCTATTTCTAATAGAAGAAAATGCCGACGGTTTGATTTCGCGGGACGAAGCTCGCTTTTTGTCTCTGTTACTGAGAAAACCGTGTTTGTTGACTGAATAGATCTCGATGAAGACTCCCATCCCAGCCAATCTCTCTTGGATTTTCTCTGCCCGCACAACGCGGTCCGTTATCAGGCTTACTTTCGAATTCGGAGGCAATGCGGACGTCTCAGAAAGGAGGGCGGCTATGATGGCCTCTGTCTTTGTGGGGGCTTGGCGGAGCCAAGCAAATCGCACAGTCGGAGGGTCTTCTTGGGCTCGCTCAAGCAACACGTCTGATAGAGCCAAGGGCTCCTGCTTATTCGCCAGAACAACGAGAGGTTTTCCTGACAGGATGAGCCCGGGCTTAATGTTTTGCAACATGCTGCAAGCCTGCGGATGCCTGAGGGCACTGTCATCAATAAAGATCGGTTGCCGTTGAACTAAAGCGGTAAGCTTCTGACGAGAAATTCTTGCGAGCAGTTTTTCCTCTTCATACTCGGCCTCAAAGGGATCATATAGATATCCCTGCGAATTGAGGGATAAAAGCATGAGAGAATCATCCGGTGCATTTTTCAAAACCCCGGCTCTGCAAAAATCACGGAGAGATTTCAGGAAGGCTATATCCTGCGATATAACAATTTGTGAGCAACTACCACCGTACTTTCCGTGCACTGCCTGTGTGAGCGCTTTCTGCTCTGAGATGTTCGTCCACGGTTCTTCATCATGCATTTCAAGTAGGCCGGAGTCGTTCCATGATGAATCAGGACTCTGCATGATGTGAAGGCCATTGAAGGATACAGGCTTTGAATCATTCCTTTGCAGCAGTTCACTCAGGAGAGCCAAATGGCCGCGAGCGTACGGGGAGATTCGCTGAGATACTTCAGAATCATTCGATGAATCTGGGCTCTGCGCTTCATCGCTGTCCGATACACATTGGAATTTTTGGCATACCGTTTCGAATCCCGGCGCTACCATCACCACAGGAGTGTTATTCGACATCCGAGACTCCAAAGTCATCTCTCGTAAGAAGCTGCCGCTTGAGCTTGTATACGAATCAGACGCAACGTACGCGTAATCCGCAGCGCTTAAAAAATCGTGGTAGTGGCGGAAGAGGGTACGAGCCAACAACCAGCGCTCTCGACGTTCATTTTTCTCCATGTTCACTTGTGCAAGAGTTAAAGTTTAGCACACGTTGCTGCATTATTTTTCAAGGTTCGCTGAAGCAACCCATGTGTAGTATCGATATAGCAGCCCCAGAATTCCTTAATTTTGTAGCATGTCGGGAGCTTTCTTTTGTAGCATGTCGGGAGCTTTCCTGCGATGGAGGAATACCTACGAGGGTGATTAGTAATAAGAAGAAGGTGCAGATCATTGGAGCTTCGCAAAGCATCTATGATAGCATGCAACAGGGCATCCTCCTCAGAAATGATCGAGTCATAAGACTCCACAATTTCAAAGATGTGGGGCATAGCTTCGATCTCATGACGCACTTCGCGATCATAGAGAGAGGCAGGAACGACTTTTATCTTCTGCCCAGGACGCAGAGCTTGCAGCCTCCTGAGATTTTCCATAAAGTTCGTTTTGAACGAAGGCTTAAGTGCGTACTTAAGGGCACAGGAATCCATGAAGACCGTGCCATTGCAGATGGCATCGTGGAAATATTTTTCCCTGAGAACGGTCGTCGATACCGCCCCGATGGACGGCCAATCCGGAAGAATGACATCTCGGGACAAGCTCATCAACCGAGAGCTGTGATATCTCGTCAATTGAGCGGACTGCCCATCCATGTAGAGGACCTGTACATTGCCTCCCACTCTAGAAAGAGACCTAGTGCAGCACGAATTGAAGATGGAGCTGGACAACTCTTTGTCTCTCGTAATGAGCAAAACATTTTTCTGATCTCGCAGCTTCAAACTGCGAACAACGTCCACAATGCTGCCGTCTGCAAATGTTGTTGTGAGAGCACTCTGATCCATGTGGCTGGAGCGATACAAGGAGAACAGATCTCCATATTTGTCCGACACAACGAGCTTCCACCCTCGTAAAGCACTCTCCCGGGTGGAATTGTTCGCGTTAGAACAATGGCGGAAGAGTTCCATCAAGACGGAAGGAATGATGCTCAGCTTAATTTGAGCAGTCCGCATGAGAGTTCCATTTGCGTCGAGGAAGAGCTCGAACACGGGCGACATAAGCTCGCACGTATCAATCAGCACGACGTCAAACGCCCGAATATCGTCCAGAGGCCTACCGACCTCTGCGCAGAAGAACCAACTCAAGTCTCCCGCGACATACGGTGACGACAAGGCATCGCAGCCCTCGAAAGAAGAAACAAGCTCAGACTGCCCCTCGGCAACTGAACAACTACGACAGGAGTCGACAGACTCCACTACGGTGGTGGTTGTCTTATTCATATTCTGATTTTAGTTCTGTCAATCGCCTCGCCTCGTCGAGTGGCTCAGGACTCTCCGTTGCCTCAAGGCTTCTTAGTCGCGGTTGACGACATCCTTTTACCACAAAAAGTGAGGCTAGTCAAGATTTTTTTGCGAAAAACGAAAAAAAGTTTCTCTACTTTGTATCATTCCTCCCAGAGGAATTCCCGACAGGTTGCCCTCTTAGCCCACTGGCTGATCTCATGGCTGCCCGCGGTCTTCTCCCCTGCCCCGCCGGCTCCGCTCATCATCCGGCTGCTGAATCACCCGGACGTTTGCTTTGTGCGCCCCGTCGCTACAAAGCCTCCAAAGCGTTGATTTTTATAGCATGAGAGGCAAAAAGTTCTGGACTCTTCTCGCCTCTCGTGCTATGGTATAGGGTACACTACACATTGACACACAAAACATTAGATAACATGAGCAGTCTTATAAGCAAACTGACACCCAAGGAGGCCGAGGCTCGCAAGGCACTTCTTCAGGACATGAGCGTTGCTGAGTTGCGCCGCGAGTGGGTGATTCTCTTCGGCAATCAACCCTATACCACCCGCAACCGTTCCTTCCTCATCAAGCGGCTCACTTGGCGTATCAATACGCTGGTGACCGGCGGTCTTTCGGAGCGGGCGCTGAAGCGAGCGGCCGAGCTGGCCGATGAGACGCTTATCCGCCTCAAGCCCCAGCGCTTCCGCGTCGAGGAGCAGGAGATTGTCGAGGCTTCCGCCCCGCAGCAGGCACCGCTCCCGGCCGATGAAATGGCACCGGGGTCGGTCATCCGCCGCCTGTTCAAGGGCAGGTATCACGAGGTGACGGTGCTCGGCGAAGGCCGCTTCGCCTACGATGGCGAGGTGTTCGACAATCTGACGGCGATCGCATGGAAGATTTGCGGCTACCGCAAGAGTGGCAACGCTTTCTTTAACCTGCCGATGAAGTCCCGCGCATGACGACGATTCCTTCTTCTCCGACAGACCTTCCGGGCGAGTCGGCTGCCCCGCGCCGCCGCTGCGTGATTTATACCCGCAAGTCGATCGCTAAGGGGCTCGATCAGGAGTACAATTCGCTGGATGCCCAGTTTGACTTGTGCATGGATTGCATCCGCCGGCACGAGAAGGACGGCTGGGTGTTTACGGGTTCCTTTGTGGATGCGGCGGTGAGCGGGACGACGGTTGAGCGCGCTCAGCTCCATATGCTGCGCCAGCAGGTGCGGGCGGGCGAGGTGGATTGCGTGGTGGTCTACAAGCTCGACCGCCTCAGCCGCGACCTCGGTGACTTTACGGCTCTGATGAAGGAGTTTGCCGCCCACAACGTGTCGTTCATCAGCGCGACCCAGTCCATTGAGACGCAGACGCCCGAGGGGAAGCTCTCGATGAATATGATGGCCGTGGTGGCGGACTACGAGGCGGCTATGATTCGCGCCCGCCTCCGTGACAAAATCAACGCCTGCAAGGCGCAGGGTCGCTGGGTGGGCGGCAACGCTCCCTACGGCTACCGCTGGGCGAACAAACGGCTGGAGATTGACCCGCCGGCGGCGGAGACGGTGCGCTACATCCATGAGCTCTACCTCGGCGGCAAGGGTCCGGTGCTGATCACCCGCCAACTGAATGCCGAGGGGCGCCTTTACCGCCTCAATGCGGAGGGGGAGCGCATTCCGTGGAACAGCCAGACGGTGAAGCGGATTCTGGTGCACGATGTCTACGCCGGCTTCATCCGCACGGACTCCGGGCTCGTGCCGGGTATCCACGAGGCGATTATCGACCGGGCGACCTATGAGGCCACCCGCCGCCTCAATGAGGTGGCCCGCGAGCGGCACGGGACGCCGTCGGGGCGTTCGCAGAAGGTGGTTTACCCGCTCAAGGGGATTCTGAGATGCGGGCGCTGCGGCAGGGAGTACGTGGGCTCTTACACGATTAAGCGCGGGGTGATGCGCCGCTACTACTCGTGCGCGTCCAATAAGCGTGCCTACTTGCAGGGCTGTGCAAGCCCGCATTTCGGGGCAGACCATATCGAGGGTTTGCTCAAGGGGTATATCACGCATTTCCGCGATGATCCGCAGGTTCTTTCCGCGCTTATCCGCCAGATTCCGGGGCAGGATGCCGGACGGATTGCGGACGCGCTTTACAGCGTCGACGTGGCCTTGCAGGATGCGTCGCCTGCGGAACTCTGCAAGGTGTTTCAGGCGGCCTTTGAGCAGGTGGTGGTCAACAGCAACGGCTCGCAACTGGACGTCACGCTCCGCGAGGGGCTTTCCTGATGCGGCATCCGAGACCCGGACTTCAGAGCTCACGACTTCAAGTTTTCCTCCTTTCAACCATGAGTACTCACCAAGCAACCCGAACCGTCACGCTTCACCTCTCGCCTCCGGGACGCAAGCCCCCGGCAAGCCCGGTGAAGGTGGAGGCTCCCGACCCTTACGACCTTTCCGCGCCGGGCGAGGTAACCCCGCAGGCGGGCTGTGACTTTTCCATCCCGATTATCATGGAGCGGGATGCGGAGAATGTGCGTATTGTGCGCCTCAGGACGCGCCTGGACGACGCGGTGGCGGCACGCCGCAAGCGCGGTCGCCCCTCCAACCGAGCCGTCCGTATGGCAAACGCCATTCTCATTGAGCAATACCTCACGACGGGCAAGTTTGGCTCGGCGACGGAGTTTGCCCGCCGCCTGGGCGTCTCTCAGCCGCATATCACGGGGATGCTCAATATGCTCAATCTGCCGCCGCAGGAGATCGAGCGCATCCTCTTTGAGGAGGTGTGAGCAGCCAAGCTCCGGCAGCAGGGGAAACGGAGCCCGGTGCTGCAGGTGGCGGTGTGTCCGTCGGCTCAGGCCGGGCGATGCTGTGTTGAGGCGTCCGGGCGGTTTTGGGCGCTGAGGCGGCAGGTGAGAACGGGCATCTTGGCCATGAGGGGCGCTGAGGCGGCGTGGGAGGCACCGCAGAAGTCCCCCCGGCTGGCTATGCGCGGGGGGAAGGTTAAGGGGCTCAGGCGCGGGCTGAGCGGGGTGTGGCGGGTAGCCCGAAGAAGCTGTTGCCGCTGATCTGGTAGCCGGTGGCTTTCCAGCTGATGTGGGTGAGGGTGGGGTAGACTTCGCCCGCCCATTCATACGCTCCGATGGCGTGCACGATGACCTGCACGAGGGCTTTCTTGTAGCGGCGTATCAGGATGTCGCCTGCTTGCAGGGTGACGCTGGCCATGCCGGGGTGAAGACGGATCAGCTCGCCCTCACGCGCGAGGTTGTAGGTGCTCAGGCGGGAGGCTTGCTCTTCCTGCCCTGCGACGGGCTGTGCTTCTGCCAAGGTGGTGGGCTCTGCTTCTGCCGGGGAGGCGGGCTCGTCCTCTGCCGAGGTAAGGGGTTCCACCTCTGCCGGGGAGGCGGGCTCCGCTTCTGCCGGGGAGGCGGGCTCCGCTTCTGCCGAGGTGGTGGGCTCTGCTTCTGCCGAGGTAAGGGGCTCTTCTTCGTCCCGGGCCTCGGCTTCCTCGCTGGCTTCCCACGGAAGGCTCGTGTCGACCTTGGCTTGAGCCTCTTGCCGTTGAGCTGCGTTGCGGCGCACCCGCCGCCCTCGGGCGCAGAACTTTTCGTAGGTCGTGCGCGCCTTCTGATCGGCCAGCTTCAGCACGCCCTCGGCTAGGAGCTCCGGCAAGGGGATTGTGCATGTCTCGTCGGCGCTCCATTTCCCCTGCCCTTTGTAGCAGATGCTCGTGCCGCAGGCCGTCGCTCTCACCCGGACTCTTTTGCCTTCGCGGGTGATG
>UMHM01084872.1_pt1 | contig 23235 bp, 21 predicted proteins | sample 1965501 | NCBI WGS metagenome assembly UMHM01 (sample SAMEA4836095, study PRJEB28245) | human gut metagenome | biome: gut microbiome; material: fecal sample | place: Denmark | collected 2008
CATCCACAAAATCAAAGTTTTGAATACTTCTTTCCTTAGCATCTACAACTGTACTTACTGCACCATCATATTTATATAGATTTTCATATAAAGATTGTTTGCGAGTCCAGTTTTGACCTGTATAATACAAAGCACCATCATGAATCTTTGCGTTTGACACATCAAAAGTACCTTCAGTAATACAAACAAGTTCTTTTGTATCTAAATTGTATGTATATAAATGACTACGATGTTTATTTGTGATTCCCTGCCCATTCATATAGAAAGGAATTTCATCAAATACCTCATAATCACTTTCTTCTTCAACTAATTTTTCTTTAGTTAACAAGGCTAAAGTGTTTTCATTTAAATAGCCCAATACATTCATTCCTGGTTTATCAAAACGAGCAATCTCTTTTGCTTCTCCACCATTTAATGCCAAACGATATAAAGATGTTGATTTTTCAATATTTTTACGATTTCCACAGAATAGAATAGAATCTTCATTTTCAATATAATAGCCGGCTTCTTTTCCAAAAGAAGTTAAATCATATACTTTATCGTCCTTTACGCATTTTAAAGTATATTCATAAGCATTGTCTTTTTCAGCTGCTACTCCATCCACAAAGACTTTAACTCCATCTTTTATTTTCAAATTTCCATAAAAGTGATAAGACAATAAATCATTAATTTCAACTGACTTCATATATTTTCCCTCCAAATTATGCAAAAAGCAGGCTATCAAGCCTGCTTTTATAAAAACTTTAATTATTCAGCTTTTCCAGCAGAACCAAAGAAGTTTTCCATCATTTCTTTACATAATGCAGTAATTGCATCAGCACCTGGTTTTAATAATTTACGAGGATCGTATCCTTTTCCTTCTTGGTCTTTTCCAGCTTCGATGTATTTACGAGTTGCTTCAGCAAATACTAACTGGCATTCAGTGTTAACGTTAACTTTAGAAACACCTAATGTGATAGCTTTTTGAACTTGTTCACGAGGGATTCCTGAACCACCATGTAATACTAATGGTTTACCATTAGTAGCGTTTTGGATTTCTTCTAAACGATCAAAGTTTAATCCAGCCCAATTTGCAGGATATTTACCGTGGATGTTTCCGATACCAGCTGCTAAGAAGTCTACGCCTAATTCAGCGATAGTTTTACATTCTTCAGGGTCAGCTAATTCACCAGCAGATACGACACCGTCTTCTTCTCCACCGATTCCACCAACTTCACATTCAATTGACAATCCTTTTGAGTGTGCTAAGGCGATCATTTCTTTTGATTTTTCTAAGTTTTCTTCAAATGCATAGTGAGAACCATCGAACATTACAGAAGTAAATCCTGCTTCGATAGCAGCTTTAGCACCTTCATATGAACCGTGGTCCAAGTGTAAAGCTACAGGAACTGTAATTCCCATTGCATCGTGGATTTCTTTTACCATAGCAGCAACTGTTTTGAAACCACACATGTATTTAGCAGCACCTTCAGATACTCCTAACATAACTGGTGATTTTGCTTCTTCAGCAGCAGCTAAGATAGCTTTTGTCCATTCTAAGTTATTGATGTTGAAAGCACCAATTGCATAGTGCCCTTCGTGAGCTTTGTTGATCATTTCAGTAGCAGATACTAACATTACTCTATTCCTCCTTTAAACATTTCTGTCATAACTATTCTACTCCATAACACCCAATTTGAAAAGTGAAATTATTAACTAACGACGTGATTTTCCTGATAATTGTACTGGTTTAGACAATGTGCGAATTCTTTCTAAAATTCTAAGACTTGCGATCGCATTATTTGGCTTATTTACAAGACGATATTGTTGCTCTAATTCTTCCATTGAATAATTTGAAGTAAAATACGTTTTCATCTGTTTATTCATACGCTCATCCAAGACAGGAAGTAAGATCTCATCTCTTGTCCATTGCGTAATACTTTCAGCTCCAATATCATCTAAAACCAAGACATCACTAAAACGCAAATGATTCATCACTCTTTGACGATATTCGTTATCCGTCATAAACTGTTTTAATTCCTGAATTAATAAGGGAACTTGAACAAAAGAAACCGTCTTATTTGTCTTGGCATAATAGTTACAGATTCCCTTCATCAAATAGGATTTGCCTGTACCTGGATTCCCATACAAATAGACCCCTTGATTTAAAGGTATACTACTCACACTTTGATTATAGGCAAGTCCATACTCTTTTTCTTTGGCGGCGCTTAAAAAAGAAGCATCATTTAAGTCAATTAAATAATCATTTGAAGACATATGTGAAAATCGATACTTACTTTGATGCGCCAATTGTTTATCTCTATTTTGTTCATATTGACATGAAGCATAGTATTCATTTAAAAAACCAGAATCATCCATTTTTAGTTTAGTTGCTTTTCCACGAATTTTCTGTACACAATAATCCAATCCCTTACAATTTCTGCAGGCATTGATACTCCTTAGCCACTGCAACAAAACGCCGCTATTTTCTTCCACAAAAGATGCGTCTAAATGATTCTGTTCTAGAAACATTTGAATCCATTCATTTTCTTTTAAACGAGCAATATTTTGTTGTCTTTCTAATATTTGTTCTTCTGAAAGCTTTATATTAAAATTCACTACAATTTACCTTCTTTCAACATCTTTTGCAGTTCAAGCATTTCCTGCTGAATTTGACTATCAGACTTGTCCTCTTTTTGAGCATAAAACTTCTCATCTAATACAACATTTTCAATCTTTTTCTCTTTTCTATTCTCAATCGGACCTTGATTGATAACTTTAAGAGCATTCTCTCTAGAATCAATATGAAGTCGCACCCAGCTTGCCGCCACCTTTTCCACATAGTTTCTAGAAAACTGTTGATGTGTCTGCTGCAAAGTATACTCAATTAACGTATTTACAACTTCTACAGGAAATTGGAATTCTGTACACAATCGCTCAATCAATGCTTGATCCGATTTCACAACTGGAATTCCATTTTGTTTATTCTGTAAAAATTTCACTGGTGACATTTGGTAAGGATCTTTACTCGTTTCCATAATTTTACGATTGCCCATGACCATATATTTTAATTTTTCTAAATCAAACACATGTGTTGAAGGATTAATACTTCTTTGCACATACTTACGCATATCTTTTGCACTAACACCATATATTTTAGCCATTTCAGCGATTCGATTCAAATTTTCATTTGTACGATAACGAGCTGGAAAAATACGGTCCATCCCCTTAAAAAAAGTTGCAAAATCAAAATCATATTTTTGTTTTATAGATGGTTTTACTTTCTCATATGCTATTTCTTTAGATTCATTCCATGCATCCAATTTAGATATATCCAATGGACTATCCACTTTAATGTAATCTGAAGAAACATCTACATTTTTATGCAACATCATTTTAATTTTATCAAAACAATTTGCACCTACACTCGCTAAATATAATCTTGAATATGTATCATGGCACAAAAATTTATTTGGCATTAGTGGCGCGTATAAAAAAATCAACATTTTCTCTTCATGAATATAAGTTTCAATCAAATGATATTGTTCCAAATGATTTCGAGCCTTATCAAACTGTGATACATTCATATTCAGCATAAGATATATATCATCCAATTCAATTTGGCTTTGTATAGAGCTAAAAAAATCATATAAACAAACTGAATTTTTGCCAATCAAAGGACCGTATAATAAATTTAAAGATTGTCTTTGTTCACTTGATAAGTGTTCTATGCAACGAACCTCAATTCTCATGTGATTCCTCCTCTTTCAGCGCATCTTCAATCTGCATATGTAATTGTGCCACCGTACCATTGTTACGTAAAACAATATTACTTTGCGACATTTTTTCTTCTGGATTCATTTGTGATACAAGCCTTGCCAAAGCTTGCTCTCTTGTGAAATTACGATATGTACATAAGCGTGATAGGGCCACATCTAAATCTGCAACAACACACCAGATTGAATCAAAATGTTTTTGTGCAGATATCTCAAACAATAAAGGCATCTCTACAAAAACGATAGGTGTATCTTGTTTTTGAATCCATTCATGCATCTTTTCAAATATCAATGGATGAAGAATAGCTTCCACCTGTTTTCGATTCTGATCGCAAGAAAACATATATGAAGCTAACTTCTCCTTAATAATCTGTCCTTGTGAATCCAATTCGATAATATTCATTTCATTTAATTTTTGATAACCCAAATTACCCTTCTTTAATAAATCCGCATTCACTTGATCACAATCTAAAACCGGAAATTTATTTTTTAGATACCTGGCAATCTCACTTTTTCCAGATCCCATTGATCCAGTAATTCCAATTACTTTTTTTTCTGACAATTTGGACATATATAAGTCCCCCTTTGTGATACAGTTATTTTCCTTATATTCTGATTACACACCCTACATCGTGTTTGATCATGCACTTTTAAATGCAGTTGAAAACGTCCTGTTACGCCTAAACTTGAAGTGTAGGAACGAATAGTCGTTCCTCCAAAACGTGTAGCCCCTTGTAAAATTCGTTTTGTCGCCAGCACAATGGCTTCACAATCTTTTTTTGATAACCTTGATGCACGACTTCTTGGATCTAAACCAACCTCGAAACATATTTCATCTGCATAGATATTACCAACACCCGCCATAATGGATTGATCTAGTAAACAAGACTTTAAATTTCGTTTTAAAGAATGAACAGCGTTATAGAAATACATTCCATTTACTCTTTCATCCATATAATCATAACCAACATTTTTGAAACAATCATAAGAATGAATATCAGCTTTTTTTAAGTATAGATACATTCTTCCAAACTTTCGCGTATCATGATACGACATATATTTTCCGTTACTAAGCTGAAATACTATATGGTTATGTTTATCTTCACAAAGCGTATCATATAAATAAAACTTGCCTTCCATACGTAGATGAACCACTAAATCATAATTATCTAATCCAAAAATTAAATATTTCCCTATTCGCGAAAATGTACGAAAGCGTTGTCCCTTCAACTGCTTTTTAAAGTTTTCAACTTCAACATTTTCAACAATTTTAGAATAATATACAAACACATTCTCAATAGCGACATCTTTGATTTGTGTTTTTAACGTATTTAAAACGGTTTGAACCTCTGGTGCTTCTGGCATTATTTTGCCTCATACCAAGTTTTACCGACACTAATACTTGCCTTTAATGGAACCTTTAATTCCATTGCACTTTCCATTGTATTTTTAACTAGTTTTTGCATCAATTCAAGTTCTTCATCTGGCACTAAGAAAATCAATTCATCATGTATTTGAAGCAACATCTTTGATTGTACACCGGCTTCTTTTAAAGCCTTGTCCATTTTCAACATTGCAATCTTAATTAAATCTGCAGCACTTCCCTGAATAGGTGCATTCATTGCAGCTCGCTTTCCAAATTCACGCGTCATAAAATTCTTGTCATTAATTTCAGGAATTTCTCTTCTTCGATGGAACAATGTTTCCACATATCCATTCTCTTTACAAAAATCAATCAACTGATTCATATATTGATGAATTTTTGGATAACTATCAAAATACATCTTCATAAATTCACCCGCTTCTTTACGTGTAATATTTAATTGTGATGATAAGCCAAACTCTGTTTGTCCATATACAATTCCAAAATTTACAGTCTTAGCAATTCTTCGCTTTTTCTCATCCACCTCTTCTGGTGTACAACCAAAAATCAAAGTTGCTGTCTTTGTATGAATATCCAATCCTTCATTAAAAGCTTTTATCATATGATCTTCATCCGCCATATGTGCTAACATTCTTAATTCAATCTGAGAATAGTCAGCTGATAATAGATGATATCCTTCTTGAGCCACAAATGCCTTACGTATTTCTTTTCCTAGCTCATCTCTTATACTGATATTCTGTAAATTTGGATCACTGCTCGATAATCTACCTGTTTGTGTCATCGTTTGATTGAAGCACGTATGAATTTTTTCATCTGAACGAATATGCTTCTTTAATCCATCAACATATGTACTTGAAACCTTAGCTATCTTACGATATTCCAAAATATCCTCAATAATAGGATGTTTTCCACGTAGTTTTTCCAATACATCAGCTGAAGTAGAACGTTTTTTTCCACCACCACTTAAATTCAATTCATCAAATAAAACATTTGCTAATTGTTTAGGTGAGTTAATATTAAAAATCATTCCTGCATAACCATATATTTGTTGCGCTCGTTCATCTAATTTTTGATTTAATATAGATCCATATTCATCTAAAAAACTTTCTTGGATAGAGATTCCTTCTTGTTCCATAGAAAACAAAACACGGGCTAAAGGCATTTCAATATCTTCATATAAAGAGATTACGTTTTGTTCTTTTAAAGATGAACGAATTTCACTTCTCTTTTCATAAAGTTGCTGTGTCAAACTATGATAGATAGCCTTTTCTCTTGTAACGCTATAGGCAGGTTCTTCTTTTGTCTTTTTTGATACATCATGAAAAGATTCTGGAAGTGTAATATGAAGAGCTTCTATCACTGCATCACTATCTGTAGCTGTCGAATTTAACAAGAAACCCGCAATATGTAGATCATCGCTAAATACATTCCATTTAAATCCATAACGATATAGTAAATGCATCATCTCTTTTGTATCCCACGTACTAATTTTTTTCGTTTCCAAAATCTTCTTAAAGTTTGCATCCTCTAATGCATTTTCTACTGAAATATAATAAATTGTTTTATTTATTGGAAGCATGAATCCGTATAATTTTTGATCAAGATACGATTCCTGGCTACATACAGGCATAATCATTACATCATCTTCATCAATAGAATCAAAATGATTCATTTCTTTTAGCGGCCACTTTTCATCTTTTGCTTGTTTTGTACGATTGATTAATGAACGCATTTCATATTTTTCATAAAATCCGTTCACATCTTCTTGAATTCCTGAAAACTCGCAATCCTCTAATTCAAACGGCAATTCCATTTTTGTATAAATTGTAGCAAGCTCCAATGACATAAATGCGTTATCTTTGTCTTTCTCTAATTTTTCCTTTAATTTTCCTTTTACTTCATCGATATGTGCATACACATTTTTAACTGTTGAATACTGATTTAATAAGCGCAAGGCCGTTTTTTCTCCAACACCTGCAACCCCAGGAATATTATCAGCTGTATCTCCCATTAAGCCTTTCATTTCAATGACTTGGCTTGGCGTAATTCCATAGGTATCCAAAAGATTTTGTTCATCCATTAAATCCATTTCACTCAAGCCTTTTTTCATTAATAGTACGTGCGTACTTGAATCAATTAATTGAAGAAGATCTCGATCACTAGTTAATATAGTAGTCTGAACATCTTTACAGCATTTTGCCATACTACCAATAATATCATCAGCTTCATATCCTTCCTGCTCATAACGTTTAATGCCAGCTGCATCTAGATATTCTCTAACGATTGGAAATTGTACAATCAATTCTTCATCCAATGGTTTTCTTGTTCCTTTATAAGCTTGAAATTGTTTATGTCTGAATGTTGGCTTTCCAGCATCCCAAGCAACCAGTATTTCATCCGGTTCAATGATATCAATTGCCTTATTTAACATCATCACAAAACCATAAACCGCATTGGTTGGTATACCATTTGAAGTTGTCATTCTATGTGTATATAACGTTGCATAATATGCACGAAATAGCATGGAGTTTCCATCTAATAATAGTAATTTTTTCATGTCATTTACCTCTTTCTTTCTATTTTAACATATATGAAAAGAAGGAAACGAATGCTAGACTCATTTCCTTCGAATTTTTTGTAACTTTAACTTTTCCATTCGTTTAAATCGAGTGTTTTTGATAATTGCATATCTATTAAAGACTGTAATAACATAGATTAGAGCAAAAATTGCAACTCCATTAAAAACTAGTGAAAGAGCTTCTACATGTATGAACCATTTAATAAAACTCATTGTTAACAAACCTAGTAACTTGGCCCCAAAAAAACAAATCACGTCACTGGCAAACATCATTAGAAATACAATTGCAAAATGCATCCAATGATTTTGATTCATCCATTCTTTAAAGAATCCTATCAACCACCCAAAGAAACTAAATAAAATCATTTTTACAAGCCAATCGGAAGTAAAAAACAACCCTACACAAAGTCCACAAAGACATGCATATAAAAAACGATTCAAACTCTTTTCCTGAGCAACTACGAGCAAGCATCCACAAAAGCATAAATGACTAACCAATGATAATGAAGCATATGTAAAATCTGCACTAAACAAAGATGCAATCAACTGATCTAACATAGCCAGAATTGCCAAAAAGATAAATGAATAACGTTCCTTGTTTATCATTTACTTTCCTCTTTTCCAATTACAATACAATAATCAAAACTATTCATGTTAGATACTGGCGAAACATAAACTGTTGAAATAATCGAATCGTCATTTAAAGAAACATCTTTTACTTCTCCTATAAGAATTCCACTAGGATAATTTCCACCTTTTCCACTTGTTGCTACCTTTTGCCCTTTCGTTACAGTCGCATCATTATCAAACAAGGATACACGATAAGCTTTTTTAGCTGTATCATAAGACTGTAAAACACCTTCCACACTTGAACCATCTTCCAAAGACACTTTTATTGCTATATCATTGTTCAAATGCTGACAAGTTAGTAATTGCACGGTACTCGTATTTGTCTGTACACTATCGATCAATCCAATGGCACCTTCACTTGTTGCAACAAGCATATTTGTTTGTACACCTTGCTTTTTTCCAGCCGAAATTGTGATTGTCTGTAACCATGAGTCGCTTGAACGTTCTAATACTCTAACACTAATTGTTTTTGCGTTTGAAAGTCCACCTTTCATATCTAACAATTCTTCAAGTTGCTTATTTTTATTTTTTTCATCTTCATATGCAGTCTGATAATTCTTTTGCTCAGCCAGTTGTTTTGATAAATATTCATTATCATCATAGGCATGCCATAGATTTGAAAAATCATTAATAACATTTCCAACAGACGCTAATGGATATTCAATAAGTCCATATTTTAGATATGTCCAAGCACTATATCCAATGTTAGTAATTGAATTTTGTCTCAATCCAAACATAGCACAGGCAAGTATACATAAAACGACAATAATCGTAAGCAATCTTTTTTGAATTCGAGTAAATTTGCGCATAATATCCCCCAAACTAACTTATATTATAGCGGCATTCCCTTCTTCTTTCAATCGAGATATTCATGCTCTTTAAATGAATAATACTGATTTTTTCCTACAATAATATGATCAATTAAATGAACCCCCATAGTCAATGCAACATGTATCATCTTATAAGTCACTTCAAAGTCTGCTTTGGACGGAGTGCAATCTCCTGAAGGATGATTATGTGCAATCAATACAGAATTTGCATTTTGTAAAAACGCTTCTTTAAAGACTTCCCTAGGATGAACTGTACTTTCATTCAATGTTCCTTTAAATAAAACACGATGTGAAATCAATTTGCTTTTCGTATCTAAATATAATGCAATAAAGCATTCTTGATTCAAAGCCCCATATTCAAATTCAAACCATTCAATAACATCTTCTGGTTTTAAAATCGAAGCATGATATGCTTTCGACTTTAAAACTCGCTTACTAAGCTCTACACTAGCTAATATTTGTAAAGCCTTTACTTCACGAATTCCTTGAATCTGCATCAATGTATTTACGTGCATTTGCATTAACTTTGATAAACCTTCACTTTCTTTCAATACATCGGATGCAATTTCGAATACAGAACGATTCTTATTCCCACTTTGCAGAATCAAAGCAACTAATTCTAAATCGCTTAGAGATTCTAAACCATATCGCAACGCTTTTTCTCGTGGACGTTGTTCCACTTCCATTTCTTTTACCTTCATATACTCTTATACGAAAAAAAATAAACTTTTTTCAATTTATTTAATTATTTTACTTGCAAAGTTCTCAATCACATGGTATATTATTTAAGCGTCAAGCAGACATGGCGGTTGTGGTGAAGTTGGTTAACACAGCGGATTGTGGCTCCGTCACGCGCGCGTTCGAATCGCGTCAGCCGCCCCACTAGAATTTTAAGCTTCGAGAAATCGAAGCTTTTTCTTTACATTTGATTTTTTTATTTGTATATTGAATTTATGAAGAAATTATTACTTATACTTTTAAGTCTTACTTTATGCGCTTGTCAAGCTCAAATAAAGCCCACAAGCTCAACTTCAAAAAAAGCTTGTGATGCAACAAGTACAGAAGAAAAATGCGATTCAACAGAGGATACAAAGACTAAATTCAATGAAATTAGTTTTGATGAAGCTATCCAATATTTCACCGAAAAAAAATCTGGCGTATTATATTTTGGCTTTTCCAGCTGTCCTTGGTGCAAAGAGGCTAAACCTGTCTTAAAAAAGGCAGCTCAGGAAAAAGGAATTGATATTCAATACGTAAAAGTTAGAGACGAAGAAAAAAATAGACTTTATACCGATGAACAAAAAAGCCAAATACAACCCTATATTCAAGATTACATGTCAAATAATGATGAAGGTATTCTTACTCTTTATGTGCCTTTAGTTCTTGTAGTAAAGAATGGTAAAGTCGTTGATGGTCATGAAGGTACATTAGATAGTCATGATGCGACTGAAAGAAAAATGACAGATGAGGAAAAAGAAGAATTAATTCAAATCTACACAAAATTAATAAGTGAAGCAAAATAGCTTCACTTTTATTGTTTACGTATTTTAATTTGATCATCAAAACTCAAATGTCCTATCAATAAGCTTGAATGTACATCATGTGCCTTATAGTTTAATGCAATTTGTTTAGAATCATAATTGGCATAACAATACTTGCAGCCATGCAAGCAGGAATTATATGCACCTACATCAACCATACTTACACATTGACAATCTCTTGCCTTCCATTCTTTATACAATTTTCCTGTTCTATCAAAGGCATATTTAATACTCACACAACAATCCTGTGTATTTCCAATCGCATATTCCTTTTCCATGCAAGAAACAAGATTCAATTTATTATCCGCCGCACTTTTTTCAAAAGCATCTTTAATCATGATATGCTCCTCATTGGATGGATTATGATAATCTAAATGATTATTACGAACATTTTTATAATCATCTACAAAAGAGACAATCATCTTCGATACATATCCATTGAGCATTGTGCATAATTTATGAAAGGCACGAATATGATAATCTACATTGTATTTAGAATTTAAAAGTATTGGGTCATAGCGAACACATACATTTTCTTTTCCGAGATAAGAAGAAAGTTCTTTTATACATTCAATAACTTTTCTTTTATTAGGTACATTGGGTTCAATATCATCAAAATATCCAGTAATTGTGACTTGTAGCTGTATTGGTATAGAGAATAAATGAATCACATCCAACAATGGTAATGGATTCTTTGTACAGAATACAATCATATCAATATCCGATACGAAGATTCGACTAACAAGTTTGGGATTAAAAGGATTTCTTACATCAAAATAACCTTCATCCCAACGATTCACAAACCAATCCATATAATAAGCTACAATATCCGTTCTTCCACTTACATTTATAATCATAGGTTTATTAAACAAATAAATTTAGAATTCGTCAACATAAAGAAAAAAGCCATCCTAAGATGACTTAAATTTCATAATGGCGGTCCAGATGGGACTCGAACCCACGATCTCCTCCGTGACAGGGAGGCATGTTAACCACTACACCACTGGACCAATATTTAATTTAAATGGAGCAGATGAGGGGAATTGAACCCCCGTATCAGCCTTGGCAAGGCTGTGTTCTACCATTGAACTACATCTGCATGAATGGCGGTCCAGATGGGACTCGAACCCACGATCTCCTCCGTGACAGGGAGGCATGTTAACCACTACACCACTGGACCATAATTTTCCAAAAATAAGATGGCGGAGAAGGAGAGATTTGAACTCTCGCGCCAGTTTCCCGACCTATACCCTTAGCAGGGGCACCTCTTCAGCCACTTGAGTACTTCTCCAAGAATATTTCCAGAATACTTATTTTTTAGAACAACCTGCGTTATCCGTAACGCCCGTTTATAATAACATGGATAAAAACTTATTGCAAGCAGTTTTTTTAAAAAAGTATAAAAAAATTAGAGGTCAATTTTTGACCCCTAATATTTTACTTTCCAAACAATGTTTTGTTGTCAACTTCTGCTTTAAATTTAGCTAAAGCTTCATCTAAAGATAATGTAACACTATCCTTTTTACCACTCTGACGAATTGTAACTGTATTGTTTTCCTGTTCTCCATCACCAACTACGATTTGGTATGTAACCTTTTGTAACTGAGCCTCACGAACACGATAACCTAATTTTTCATTACGAGAATCTACTGTTGCACGCATTCCAAGAGCTGTTAATGCATCACATACTTTATTCGCGTATTCTACATGTTTTTCGTGGTGAACCGGGATGACAACAAATTGACGTGGAGCTAACCATAATGGGAAGTGTCCTCCAAAGTGTTCAATCAAGATACCAATGAAACGTTCAACAGATCCATAAACTACACGGTGTAACATGATTGGAGTTTTCTTAGTTCCATCTGCATCCACATATTTACATTCAAATCTTTCTGGTAAGTTCATATCCAACTGAACTGTACCACATTGCCATACACGTCCTAAGCTATCTTTAATATGGATATCCAATTTAGGTCCATAGAATGCTCCATCTCCAGGATTTACTTTATATTCTTTACCTGCATGAACACAAGCTTGTGCCAATGCTTTTTCTGAAGCATCCCAAATTTCTTCTGAACCAATATATCCACTTTCTGGACGAGTTGATAATTCAATTTCGTATGGTAAACCAAATACTGAGTAAATACGATCTACCAATTGTAATACTTTCTTAACTTCTTCTTCCAATTGATCTGGAGTTACAAATAAGTGAGCATCATCTTGTGTAAATGTACGTACACGGAACAATCCATTCAACGCACCGCTTGCTTCGTGACGGTGTACTTGTCCTAATTCTCCTAAACGCAATGGTAAATCTTTATATGAATGTAAAGTTGAGTTATATACCAATAATGCACCTGGACAGTTCATTGGTTTGATTGCGAATTCACGATCATCTACCATTGAAGTGTACATGTTATCTTTATAATGATCCCAGTGTCCACTCAATTCCCATAATTCTTTTGACATCATAATAGGAGTCTTGATGAATTGGTATCCTTCTTTTGTATGTTCTTGATACCAGTATTGTTCCAAAATGTTACGTAAGATCATTCCATCCGGCAAGAAGATAGGCATACCTGGCGCAAATTCGCTAATTGTAAACAAGCCCATTTCTTTTCCTAATTTCTTGTGGTCACGTTTTTTTGCTTCTTCTAGAGCTTCTAAATGAGCTTCCAATTCTTCTTTTGTATCGAAACAAATACCATAAACACGTTGAAGCATTTTATTGTTGGCATCACCTTTCCAGTAAGCACCAGAATGTTTCAACAATTTAAAGTTCTTACACATTTTGACTGTTTCAACGTGAGGTCCACGACATAAATCTGCAAATTCACCTTGACGATAGATTGTGATATTTCCATCTTCTAATCCATTGATCAAATCAATTTTGTATGGATCATCCTTGAACATTTCTAAAGCATCTGCCTTAGAGATTTCTTCACGAACAATTCTCTTTCCATCTTTGGCAATCTTCTTCATTTCTTTTTCAATTTTTGCCAAATCTTCTTCTTTCAATTTTACATCTCCTAAGTCCATATCATAGTAGAAACCTTCAGAGATTACGGGTCCTACCCAGAATTTAGCATTTGGATATAAACGCTTAACAGCTTGAGCCATCATATGAGCACATGAGTGGTTCAACATAGATAAATGTTCATTTTCTAATACATTAACTAATTCCATTTTTCTTTCCTCCATTTTTCCATATAAAAAGCGACAGCCATCAAAGGACGTCTGTCGCACGCGGTACCACCTTTGTTTATACAATTTCTGTATACACCTCAAACCTTTTAACGCAAGCATTACGGCACACTTTTTCAAGGGCAATTCAAAGGGAGTAAATACATTCATTCGCAAAGTGTTTTCACCGTCCACACTCTCTCTACATTTGAATACAATGCATTCGTATCCTTATCATCATTGTTGCCTTGATTATAGACCGAAATACGAAGTGTGTCAAAATAAAACTCAAGAATTTTTAATGACAGTGTCCACCACAAGAATGATGCTTTTCGTCTTCATGTTTTGTACATGTTACATCGGTTGTAAATTCTAGTTTTCCACTTAAATATTTTTTCACAGCCTCATCCGCATTTCCTGTGACTCCACCAAATGAATGAATACCAAAACTGGACAACGCATTTTTCGCACCTTGCCCAATTCCACCACAAAGTACAATGTTTACATTATTTTCTTTTAAAGCATTCGATACTCCAATATGTCCATGTCCTTCAATCGAAATTACTTCACTCTTAATAATTTCATTATGATCTGTTTCATAGATTTTAAATTCAGTACTATGCCCAAAATGCTGGAATACTTCTCCATCCTTATAACTGACTGCATTTCTCATACCATGTACTCTTTCATCATATGTCTAATCTAAAAATTGAAGTACATATTTAAACTTTAAGCATTCAGATTTATAAGCACTTCATTTTTTTCAACTACTCTATCTTGCGGCAAAGATATATCAAATCCATTTGTATTTGTAAAAATCATCATAATAGGCATGTCGTATTTTTCTCTTAATTGTTTTAAATTTACTTTTATAACAGGTTGTCCTGCACGAATATAATCTCCTTGTTTTACATTCAAAACTTGAAACCCATCTCCATTCGATTCCACAGTATCGACTCCGATATGAACTAAAATTTCAACACCGTTTTTCATTTTTACTCCAAAAGCATGACCTGTAGGAAATAGAACCTTCAAATCCCCACTGCAAGGTGAACATACGATAACCTCATCTTTATCACTTATAATAGCTAGTCCATCTCCCATCATTTTTGAAGAAAACATTGGATCTTCAACTTGAGATATATTGCACATTTTACCGCTAACAATCGCTACAACTTCATGATTATTTTCTTTGTTTTTTAAAAATTTAAACATATTTATATTCCTTTCATTAAAACGCTAAAAGAGAATCCTAAGATTCTCATTTTTAGTCTTTTTCTGGCCCAATCATAAATGCAGTTACGAAGCAGAAGATAAATGCTACAACAGCACCAACACAAAGACCAATAAATCCGCCATCAATTCCAGCAGGATTAATAAATCCAGGTAATCCTAGAATACCGGAAGCTCCAAAGTTCCATAATTTTGCTCCCGCAAACCCAGCAATAGCGCCACCAATTCCAGCTCCTAAAAAACAGCTTAACATTACTTTTTTACGTGGAATCAATACACCATATAGAGCAGGTTCATTAACTCCAAAGAATGTTGATATTAATGCTGGAAGTTCAATTGATTTCTCTTTTTGATTCTTTTCACGAATCAAAACACCCAAGACACTTCCCATTGAAGCAACAGCACCTGCAAAAATCAACGGATTAATTACATCATATCCATAAGTCATGATATTGATTGAGAAGAATGGAATAACAGCCCAATGCAATCCAAACATAACTAAAATTGACCATGTTGCGCCCAATAATAATCCTGCAATTCCTGTATTTAATCCCACTAACCATTGCACTATTACCGTAATTGTATTTTGAATAACCATAGCTACTGGACCAATTACAATGAACCCTAATGGAGCAACAATTAAGAACGTAAAGAATGGAACAAAGAAAGCTCTAAGCATAGATGGAAGCTTTGTATTAAAAAACTTATAAACATAACTTTGTACCCATACGACCAAAATAATTGGAACTACTGTTCCAGTATATCCACGCATAATAACCGGAATATTCAAGAAAGTTGTCATATAATCTGAAGCTAAGAACGTTCCTTTAAACAGTGTTCCAATCGCATCAGCACCAGCCAAGTTTACAATTGATGGATATGCCATGATACATCCCATGATCAATCCATAAATTTCAGGCATCTTAAATTTTTTAGCACATGTCCAGCCTAAAACAACTGGGAAGAAATAAAAGATCGCATCTCCAACTGCAGATAAAATAATATATGTACCGCAATCTGCATTTAGTGCACCAGCTAACGTTAACAATGTCAGCAACGCTTTAATCATACCTGAAGCTGTTAAAATTCCAAGCGTTGGTGCAAAAATTTCACTTACTAACTTCAAAGCACTACTTAACCAATTTTGTTTGTTTTTACTCTTTTTAGCTGCATCCACTAGACGATCTCCATCCGTTTCCTCAACTTTTCCACCATCTTTTAAGTTTCCTTCTTTCAATACAGCATCAAACACATTGTCAACCTCATTACCAATCACGACTTGATACTGTCCTCCAGATTTTATAAGTCCCATGACTCCATCAATTTTTTTACAGCTTCATCATTTGCCTTTTTTTCATCTTTTAATACAAATCTCACACGCGTAACACAATGGATTACGGATTCAACATTTTCAGGTCCACCAACATTAGCTAAAATCTCTTTAGCCGTTTCACTATAATTCATATAATTTTACCTTTCTTTCTATTTTTATATTTGTAAATCGAGCTCACTTTTTACACTTATACTATATAAAATCTTTAATATTCTATCTGTCATTCAATGAGTCTAATATAAGACTCATTTTTGGCGCTTTTTATCTAAACTATGTCCCATCTCAATTAATTGACATACAATTTTTTCTGGTATACCCGCTTCAACAGGATTGCCAATTGTTTCAAACGATTTACCATACTCTTCCTTTGGCAAAAAGTAATAATGAAAACCATTTGTATAGCCAGCAACAACCACAAGCTTAGATGTACTAGCCTTTAATTCTTTACCAAATTTTGACCCTAACTCCCCAGGAAATACAAATATTCTTAAATCTCCTATATCCAAAACTTCTAAACAAATTTCATCCTCATACTTTTTTAATCTCATTTGTTCTTCACATTTTTCTATTAAATGCGATTTAGGCATTGATACACACTCTAGATTACCATCTTCAATTTTTTGCATCGTTTGCTCTAACAAATGATGATACTGATCTATATCCGTATTGATCTTAAATTTTGATATTTTAAAATCAATGCTATCCATATTCAATTTTTGATCTACATCAATCAACGCAATTTCGTTTGCTAACCCCGTTGATTCTCGATCTAATTCCTCAAAATCATTTCCAAATCGATTATTTCTATTCGAGCAATCTGCAGCAGCGCCATTTATAAACATTGGATAAAAGCCAAAAATGTCATGTAATTTTTTACATGTATTCCCCGCTAAATCAGATGTCAAATACATATTAGAAGCAGGCAAAACAGTTGAATGTACAGCCCAATTAACAATTCCTGCAAAAGCTATATCGTTGTCATCAAAAAACTTAATAATCGTTACCTCGTTATCTGCAAGTTCATCTTTATGATTACGATTTGAATAATATCCCTTGATAATTTTCTTACCATATTTTACATGTGCACCCGCAAGATTTTCTTCGCATTCCACAAAAGATTCTAAAATAGAGTTCACAAAAAATTCATAGTATTCATGTGAGAATTTTCCAAACTCCCAGTTGCTGTGAAAATCACGTACAGAACTATGATTATGCGTTACCGATAGCAGAATGTGTTCTTTTGTAATTTGAAACTTTTCGCACAATCGATTTTTAATATCAATTGCAACCACATCAGGAAGTTCTAATAAATCTGCACTCCACAAAAAGACTCTTGTAGCGCCTTCCTCAATCAATAAGGAATTCGAATAAATTGGATCATGAATACCTTCTGCTGGTTGATTTCGCTTTGGATTTTTATATCCCAGTAAATAAAATTTTCTACCATACGGTGTCAAATCTTTACGACTCTTGCCTACTTTCATCGCGCGCCTCCTTTTTCAATTCCATTACTGCGTCTAAAAATATTCGATTCGCTCCTTGAGCAATAGTTGTATTCATAGACATGTATGTTACTTTTTCATAATCTGATTTCTGCGGTAAATATTTACAACCGCCATTTATTAGTGTAAAAATCATTGTATGCTCATTAAAACAATGTTGAATTTCAACTCCATATTCACTATTTAATTCTGGTTTCGTTAACAATATATTTAATTGATCAAACCCTATATATTCGATTGGTACATACAATTTTTCATTTGTTATTTCAAAGTCAAATGTTTTATGTGGCTTCAAATCCTTAGTTGCATATTTCATAACTTGTTTAGGCAGTTCCACTAACTTAGTTTTGTATATAATCTGTCCACTAATAGAAATTCCAGATTTTGGTATTGAAGCATATAAAAGTTTTCCTAATCTTTTTATTTCACTATATTCTTGTCTAACATACTTTGGCATTTGATCAGCCGCCGCTCCCGGCACAAAAAACGAAACTATATTTTCGTTAAGAAAACATTGTGAAACATAACCGGCAATATCTGCGCTCAACACATTTGCTTTATCCAATACTGAACATTGAAGATCATAGTTTATAATATTTGCGATACACTGATTTTCTTTTTTTATCAACAAAACTCGCACATCATGATTACTGTAACCTGCATTATTTTGCCCAATCCAATACCCTTCTTTTGTTTCTACATTTCGATTCACATTAATAAAACATTGTCCCACACTATACTCAATCGTGCATATAGAACGGGTTTGAGTTGCCATTTGGATTGAATTTCTTAATGCCTCATCAAATCTAACATATAAATAATCTCTTACTTCTATGTCCTTTTCATGAATGTGAGGTGAGGAAAAATTATGTGTAACACTAATATATACATGGTTAGTATCTATTATTTCTTGGATAATCTTTTTAAAATGTTGGATATTATTATCTGTTAAAGATGTTAGATCCATTGATACAAACACCATATCTTCTAGTATCAATGTCTTTACATATAGCAAATCATGAGACACTAGTTTTACCGAACTATATCCAACGCCAATTACATACTCATTCACTTTAATACTCCATATAATAATTGAGCATTTTCACTCACCATTTTATTTATGTCTTCCTGCGGCAAATCTAAAGAATTAACCATAGCAACTCCATTTAACATCCACTCCATTTTTACCGGATAACTAGAGCCATAAAGAATATGATCTGCCCCTAAAACTTTTGCAGCCATTTCCAAACCTTCTTTTCCCCAAGGCTGAGCATGACTCATTTCAAAATAGATATTGTTCTTCAAATATTTTCTTATGTTCTCACTACCTGACGTATCGAATCGACCTCCACCAGAGCCATGAGGAATCAACATATCTTTAAACGCGTAATATGCACCGCCTAGCATAGAATGAATCATTTTTACATTCGGTAATGTTTCAAACATTCCACTATATAACTCTCTTGCAATTGCTGTAATTTGATCCTGGCATCTTCCAAATGAACGACGAAGATTGCTATAATCCAACAAAGAGGTGTAATCTACCGGAACAGGTGTATGATGCACATACACTGGAATATTTAACTCATTAACATACTCAAAAAATTTTCTGAACATCACATGATCTAAATAGTAGTTTCCGTAGTGTGCACTTACTTGTACCCCTTTCATACCCAATTCATTGACACAACGACTTAATTCTTTCAAACTTTCTTCGCTGCCAAAAGGAGGTACAATTGCTAATGGTTGTAATCTACCTTTTGATTTTGCAGAAAATTCATAAGCCATCGTATTTAACTTTTTGCACATCTCTAAAGAAAGCCACTCCTGGCATCCAGGAAGTTTCATAATTGCATAGTCAATACCACCCTCATCCATATCATGTAATTGTTTTTCTAATGTATAGTCTCCTTGAAAATAATTTAGATTTTCACAACCACAAGGCTTTTCTACTTTAATCGCTTTACGTCCATCTTCTAGATTATATTTCTCAATATTCATACCATATTCTCTTGGAACACAACGACTAAATTCATCATACAATATGTCATCCGTAAATAATTTCTCGGGTAACCAATATATGTTTGTATCAATTTTAATTTTTTTATTCATACTCCAAACTCCTTTTCTAATATAAATATATCAATGACTTGAGATAATTATTGTCACAATATGAGTCTAATATAAGACTCAAACATGAAAAAAACACAAGCAAACGCTTGTGTCATAAAGACAATAATTTATTTAATACATTGATTGCCTTATAATCAAACCGATTATAAATTACGCATACAATCTGTTGTACCTTAGTATTCTCCAATCCATTTAATAATTTGAAGAAATAGGCCCCTGTTTCTATCTTTGAGCTTGAACAAGAAAAATATAATGTAAACGCATGATTTTGTTCACATCCAAAATGCAATCTTCTTTTTATCTTGTTATCAAAACTATCTTCCGCATTTAACAAGCCTCGAATTTCACAAATAATCGAGTCTAAATCATCTGATTCTAAATTATAAAAATACATATACTGACTTTTTATCTCTTCTAGCGATGAGTCAATAATATCCTCTAATCCTTTGACTCGACGATATTGATAAGATTGACTCTCTAAAAAACAATATATTGGTTTACATGTTTTAGGAAGCATACTAATCCGCACATCACTGACAATATAATCAAAACCTTTTAACTTTTCCTCCGTTACTTGTGAATATTCTAAAACCTCTACATCCGATACATACTCAAAATACTCTTCTTGAATTGTATTTTTACAATAAATACCATACTGCATTCCATAGGTAGAAAGTACAGCCAATTTTAAATCTAATAACTTCGTTAGTTTTCTTTTAAGAATTATTGCAAATAGATAATAAAAGGATAGACAAATTTTATACGAAACCATTCCATGGAAGTAGATTTCTAAATAGTTTGCACATGCCAAACACAAATCCTCAATCAATGGACTTACTTTATTTAAAGTTCGATATTCTTCTAAATCTGGTTCAATAGAATAAATGATCTTATTCATAACACCATACAATATACAAGTCAAATCATCAAACTCACTAGATGTTATGATATCTGAAATATAAATTGTTTGATCCACTTCATCCAATAATCCTTGCGTAACATTTCGCATGAACTCACGCTCTGTATTTGTCAACTGTAACATATCCGTTACACTCCTATAGGCTTGTAAAATCATTGCGAACGCTAAAATTTCCTCTTCATTAATATCAATTACATCACTAATACTTAATAACAATTCTCTTGATATATCAATTAATCCTCCATTCTTTAAAAAAGTTTTTTGAATGGCTTCCACATGAATTAACTTCGTATACTTATGTCTAGAATGAATAATCGGTATATAGTTAAAAACTATAGGAAAATTAATTAATTTAAACGTTAATTTAGGATGTCCTATCAACTGTTTACGAATTTTAATCGTGCAGTCACGTATTTTAGCATCCCCCATTGCAAATGTAGACCAGAAATCTGGTTCTAGTTTTTGTTGTTCCTTTGGTAGATTCACAAAGAATTTATGTTGTGATATCAAACAAATACGCTTGTTTAATTCACTTCCTTCTATATAAAGCCCATAGTTTTTTCTTTGCTTTAAAGTTAACGAATAATGTTTTAATTCCTTTTCAACTAACTTTAAATCTCGACGAACAGAACTCTCACTATAATTCAATTCATTTGCAATTTTAATTAAAGGCACATAATCATTTTTTGTTAAAAGTTTTCTGATAATATAGTTCATTTTATAATTATGTGATTTATTGTTATCAAACAATGGATTATTAGACTGAACATTTAAATTCTGAAAGAACCTTCGCGCCGCCTCTTCGTCCAAAATAACAAGTTGATATCCAATTGAAGGTCTTGAAATCAATTCTAAACTATCTTCATTTAAAATATCATAAAGTACACTAAATTCTCGCCGAATCGTGTTTAAGGAAACGCCAAATGATCTTGCTAATTCTTTTCCTGTAGCACCAGCCGGATGTATTCTCAAAAATTGAAGTATTTTTATCTGTAAATCATTATAGTTCATACTCATATGATAGCAATAAACGCGTAAATATTCATATATAAAATTAAGAAAAAATAAAAGTGCTAGAATTAACCCTAAAAAAAGATTTCTAGCACTTATTAAATATCAAATTCGGATTATAAAGCGAAATATAAGGTGTGTCAAAAGAAAAAATCAAGAATTAATGGCAATGTCCACCACAAGAATGACTTTCGCCAGAATCATGTTTTGTACAAGTCGCATCCGTTGTAAATTCTAGTTTTCCACTTAAATATTTCTTAACAGCCTCATCCGCATTCCCGGTTACTCCACCAAATGAATGAATCCCAAAACTAGCCAATGCTGTTTTAGCCCCTTGTCCAATACCACCACAAAGTACAATGTTTACATTTTGTTCTTTTAGAGCATTCGAAACACTAACATGTCCATGTCCTTCGACTGTAATCACTTCACTTTTAATAATTTCATTATGATCTGTGTCATAGATTTTAAATTCTGAGCTATGCCCAAAATGTTGGAACACTTCTCCGTCTTTATAGCTCACTGCAATTCTCATATGTAAATTTACCTTCTTTCGTAACAATTATACATCAAAAGTACATCACGATAAATTAAAACGCCCTTTAAATAAGGGCGTTGATTGTCTTTGGTGGAGGCGAGGAGAATCGAACTCCTGTCTAAGCAAAGTCCCACGAGACAGCGTTTACAGCTTTTTCCATCTAGTTATCCAAAAGTTTCGGATGGAAACAAAAATTCTTTTGGGTTAGCTATATTTGATTCAAGACAAGCAGCTAGCCAATACTTATCTCTATCTTCTTTTCTTTAACACTCAGTCTGAAATAAGAAAGCGAAATCTCAGAAAGGGGCTGCGAAGCCAAACGTAGGCAATAAAATTAAGCAGCGAAAGCCATGCTTTGGTTCATACCAAATACATTAGCAAGTTTATTTTTAGCAATTAATTTAAGTTGGTTATTACACGTTTCCTTCGTGGCTGTGGCTGAATCCAAACATTTACTCATCGAATGCCTGAACGCCCCCAAGGAACATCAGTATAAGCTATTAATACTGATTTTTCAAGGCCTTTTGAATTTCTCTTTGTGCATCTTTTGCCTTTTGAGATTCACGCTTATCATGAAGATTCTTACCTTTTGCCAAAGCAATTTCTAACTTTGCCAAACCTTTATACAAATAAATTCTTACTGGAACGACCGTATACCCTTTAAC
>UMHM01026339.1_pt1 | contig 22881 bp, 27 predicted proteins | sample 1965501 | NCBI WGS metagenome assembly UMHM01 (sample SAMEA4836095, study PRJEB28245) | human gut metagenome | biome: gut microbiome; material: fecal sample | place: Denmark | collected 2008
ACAAATTTTAAACAAAAAAAGATCTATTGTCTTTAGGACAATAGACCTCATTATTTTCCTGAACTACCTAACTTTCCGGCCATTCTTTCAGACTCCATAGATTGAAGTTTTTCGAATGAAATTTCTTCACTTTCTAACTGAGGCATTCTTAATAAAACACCCTGACAAATAGCCTTTTCATAAGGATATATGATTGCTTCTTCGTCATATTCAGTATCTGCCTTTTTAATGACCACTCTTTTTGTATTCAAGTTTGTGACAGGCGCCATATATTCTCCACGATAACCAGAATCAATGACACCACTTCTCTGTGCAATTCCCTTTGTTCCTGTTGAACCACGCTCTTTTAAAATCATAACGAACTCTGAATCAAACGCACTCGCAACACCTAATGGAACTAGCTTTGTTTCATGAGGCTCGATTACCATATAATCCTCGTCGAAGCATGGATATAAATCATAGCCTGCATCTTCATAGCGCTTTTGTGGCACCTTAGCCTCTGGCTTTACTTTTGCCCAATATAATTTATTCATAAATCTCCTTCTTGTATATTTTTACTAAGTCTTCTAAAGAAAACCTGGCATTTGCACTGGAAGTCGAAGGACAATACACTGTTTTAATATCTGGAAAATATTTTTTCATAGTATTGTAGCTTGTTCTTCCATTACAAATAACCTTATCTATATTCTTATATGTTTCCAATAATCCTTGTATATCATTTGGCTCAATGTCCTTGATTTCACTATCCGCACTTGTCTTTCTAATACAAGAATGACAAATATCCCAAAGTGCAATATGCGATGTTTTTAATAATTTTATCTTATCGCTCTCTTGATAAATCACTTCTAAGACTTTCCAAAATCGGTTTGTCTTATTCGCATAATACATCTGTTCCTTTAGACTAATGATACTTGGCATGGAACCCACAATCAGTATTTTTGAATTCTCAAATACAATGGGATTCAACCCAACTATTCGCTTACACATGTACCGTAAACATCATAAGATTTGGCACCTGTGATTTTAACCTTCACAAAAGTACCTAACTCTAGTGGTTCTTCACTTGTGAAGATAACCTGTCCATCCACTTCATCCGGTGCATCCGCAGCACTTCTTCCACGATAACGATCCACTAAGCCTTCTTTTTCTTCGACCAAAACCTCAATGATCTTACCAATCTTTTCTTTGTTTTTCTCTTTAGAAATTTCTTCCTGTACAGCCATCAATCTTGCCAATCGCTCATTTTGAACAGACTCATCAATCTGCCCCTCCATGTCATAAGCTGGCGTATCCTCTTCTTGAGAATATGTGAAGGCTCCCATACGATCCCATTTGATTTCCTTAATAAAATCTACAAGTTCTTCAAATTCTTCTTCTGTTTCTGTAGGGAAACCAACAATCATAGTTGTACGCAAAGTTGCATTTGGAAACATTGTATGAATCTTATCCACAACCTTTAATACATCTTCTTTTGGACCTCTACGATTCATTAATTTCAACAAACGATTGTTCGCATGTTGCATTGGAATATCAAAATAAGGTACGATTTTTTCACTCTCACTCATGGCCTGTAAGACATCATCCACAATTTCATCTGGATACATATATAGAACACGAATCCAATGTAAACCTTCTACCTTTGATACTTGTCTCAATAATTCTGGCAACATCAATTCTCCATAATTATCCAAACCATATTTTGTCGTATCCTGCGCAATCAATGTTAATTCTTTAACACCAATACTTGCCAAATGATTGACTTCTTCCATGATATCCTCAATTGTACGAGACTTTTGATCACCACGAATCAAAGGAATTGCACAATAAGCACAACGATTAGAACAACCATCACTAATTTTCACATAGGCTTGCCAAGGATTTCCTGTAATCACTCTTTCAGCTTTATCCAACAATGTATCTGAACCTAAGATTTTTTGTAGCTGACTCGCCAAAGTATTATATTCACGAATTGGAATCACCGCATCGATTTCAGGAATTTCTTCCCTTAAAGTATCCGTATATCTTTGAGCTAAACAACCACACACAATCAATTTTTCTAAATTTTTCTCTTTATACTGCGCCATCTTGAAAATCGTATTGATACTCTCTTCTTTGGCACTTTCAATAAAGCCACAAGTATTCACGATAATAGCTTGGGCATCCTTTGGATTCGCAACAATCTCATGACCACCCCTCTTGATCATACCTATGATTTGCTCAGAATCCACTAAGTTTTTACAACATCCCAATGATACAAAACCTATTTTCATTCTTCGTTATCTCCTTTTCGATGATAAATCATACGACCTTCTAACGCAAAGACACGAGGTCCAAAATGACCTGGCTGCGTTGTATCTAAACTTTGTTTCATCATATACATACGCGCATCTAAGTTATCTAACAAAGTTAAAACTTCTGCTTCTGGAATCATTGGAAGAACTGGAGAACCATACTCCATCTTTCCATGATGGGATAAAACCATATGTTTCAACAATAAAACACTCTCTTTATCATTGACTCCAAGCTTTTCAGCCACACGATCCAAGCGATTATTCATAATACTGATGTGTCCCAATAAATTCCCCTCATTTGTATATTCAGGTAGCACAGGACCACTCAACTCATCAATTTTTCCAATATCATGCATCAAAACACCTGAAATCAACAAGCCTTTGTCTAACCATGTATATTGTTTACAAATATCCAAAGCAACACGCGCCATACTAATAGAATGATAGGCAAGTCCACCTACAAAATTGTGATGATTTCTTGTAGCGGCTGGATATGTATAGAATAGATCCTTTGTTTCTTCTAATACTTGTTCAACAACACAATATAAATTTGAGTCTGTGATTTCTTCCATCAAAGACTTCACTTCTTCTTCCATCTCTTTACGAGTCATAGGAGCAAGTCTTACATAGCTTGAAATATCTTCATCTTCTAAGACAGTCATCTTTCTAATTCTTAACTGAACTGCATTTCTATGAATAATTGAATCTCCAAATACATGCACGATCTGTCCTGCCTTATACTGTTCAATCTGTTCATTTGTCAAATTCCAGAATTTTGCATCCAGAACACCCGTTGCATCTTCTAAAATCAAAGATAAATAAGGTGTATCCTTAACTGTTTTTCCCTTATCACACTTTGAAATCAAACATTTAATTTCTACTTTTTGTTCCTGAGTAATCTCATTAATTCTCATTCACTTTCCCCTTCCAAAACATCTTTTATTGCTGATATACTAAAACCTTTTCTTACACAATACGTTTGAATTTTCTGATTTCTTTTTGGCTGATCAAAAGACGCATATAAACGCTTAGCCTTCGTAATCGTTTTTAATAAAGCCTCTTCATCATTTTCATCTAATTCAATAGATTCTGATACTTGTTTGGCAATCTCCAATGAATATCCCTTTGTGACGAGCTTATTCACCAATGTCTGTCTTTGCATACGCAAAGATTGTTCCTTAATGGAATGTGTTAAGCGACGCGCTAATTTTACTGCATTGCTACGCTCAGTTTCTTCATCCAAGCTATCCAATGCTTCATCAATTAAGCTATCTTCAACACCTGCTTTTTTTAACTTTTGATGGATCTGCATTCTAGGCTGACCATAGGAATGCCATGCCTGTGCCTTATCAAATGCATATTCTCGATCATCAATCCAGTGACGTTCTATAAATTCATTCACGATTTCTTTAGCTTGATCCTCATCTAGACTTAAATATTGCTTACCATACTGTACCATTTGATAAGAAGTATAATCATTGGAAAGCACGCGCTTTTTCATTAATTCAAACGCCTTATAGAATAACTGCATATCCAAATAGTTGTCAATCATATATGCATCTAACATTGTATCTTTTGTGATTTTCAAGTCAAAGAAATCATCTGTAGGAATCATGACTTTAACCGGTTCTTTATCGCAATCTCGAACAACTGTTAATCGAACAAAATCATCCACCATACGAATACGTTCTACATGATAAGCACGTTTATAATCATCAATTGCCTGATTATAAACACTTAATGCCTTGTGTGCAAACATACTCTCTGTATATGGTGCTGTTTTAGAAACACAATAATCTCTTAATGCATCTCTTTCTTCTTTTGATTTACTGAAGAAACTATCCCACTTCTGACTCAATTCATTCGCATCATCAAAATAATAGCCTGACCTTCCTTCATCCACTAAATCTTTTAATACTTCATCACGACGACCAAAAACTAAAAGTCCACTCGCTAAAGCTTCAATATAGGTCATACCTTGTGTTTCAGATAAACTAGCCGATACAAAACAATCAAAAGCTGCGTAATAATAGGCAATATTCTCCTTAGGAATCTTCCCTGTAAAATGTACTCGATCTGTAACATTATACTTTTCAGCAAGATTCTGATAATATTCCATATCTGTACCACCACCTACAATCACTAAATGTAGATGTGGATTGTTATTTTTACTGATAGCTTCGATTGGAATCTCTATTGCCTTCTCTTTGGCAATACGACCTACAAAGACCACAATATGATCTTCTTGACTAAAGCCTAATTCTGCACGAATACTTTGAACTCTGCTTTCATCTAAATTTTTACGATCATATTCCGATAAATTTAAGCCTGTAGGCACAATATAGATTGGTGCTATGACACCATACTGCAATAAAGCCTGCTTCGTCTTTTCACTCGGTGCAATCACTGCCTGCGAACCGTTGGCCATGACACGTGAAAAAGTTCGAATCATACTCTTTCCTAATTTTTCCACCGAATCAAATTCAAGTGGATTAAAATAATGCGTATAATCCTCATACATCGTATGATATGTATAAACAATTGGAATATGTAATGCCTTCGCCATCTGACGGCCAAACATACCTACTCCCGCTTCCGTTTGAATATGAATCACATCTAGATCCATCTTTTCAATATAGGCATCAGCACTGAACTGCAAAGGACTCGACATTTTATATCCATAAAACTTTTTAATTTCAAGACCCGGCAATCGAAGAATATGACCATCCTCATCCTCCACAATTTTTGAACCTTTATGATTTGTAATCACAAATACAGTATGTCCTAATTCTTCTAAAGCGTGTTTAAGGGTTGCCACACTTGAAACAACCCCATTAATATCTGGTAAATAAGCATCTGTAAATAACCCAATTCGCATATACTACATCCCTTCTAAATCTATCTTGTTTTCTTTTCTTTCGTAATAATTCTTAACAAACACAAATAAAATTCCACCAATAATCAAAACAATATGATACGTAGAAAAACGCCACAAAACAAGTACAGCACCCGTTAGATCCTTCATCAAGTGATTAAATAAGAGTGAGAAAACAACTTCTGTGCCACCACTTGCACCTGGAATCGGAATAAAGCTATTGGCCATTGTGACAAAACTAGACAAAGCCATGACATCAATAAACTCATTCATTTTAAGTGGAATGTGCAAGGCAATCGCAATCACAAAAGGCAAAGAATAATATAACGATAAACGAATGACATTTATACATACACAAAGAAAAATACTTTTTTTATCTTTTGCGAGAACCTTAATTTCACGTGTAAAGCTTGTGACTTGTAGAGTCCATGAATCCAGTGCTTTTTCTGGATTCTTTAAAATATGTATTTTAGTCAATACTTTAACTAAAATACGTGAAAGCTTGATATAAATATTTGGAAATAACGCTATCGTATACAGTGCAATAACAACAATCGCATTAATGATATACCCTAATAGAATAATATTGAACCATGCGGATTGTGCGCTATAATAGGCAAAGCGCAAGAGAAATAGAATGGAAACATAAATCATCATCGTAGTCTGATAAATAATAAAGTCAGCCCACAATAAGCTTGCTCCATCACTCACCTTGATTCCTTGTTTTTTCATGATATAAGCCTGCACAAATTGTCCACCTGTACTACTTGGTGTGATTCCTGAAAAAAAGGAACCAATAAACGCCACTAGAACACCTTTCCCAGGCGTATAGTGATCTGTATATTTTCTTCCAAGTACATAATATACTAGCCCCCAAACCGCAGTAAAAAGAACTCCCCATAATAAAACAATGACAAGGCTTAACAGATTCATTTGTGAAATGCACTTTAAAACCTGATGAAAATTATCCTTTAGGGCAAACCATAGGGCAAAACCCGTCAAAGCAAGAATAAGTAACAGATTTAGTACGTATTTCTGTTTTTTCATAAAAACCCCTATTTTTTCTTACTTAACAATTCCTCTTGTTTATCCTTATAAGCACTTAAATAGAATTCACGCCACATATTCAACACATGTTCCTTCGAATAAAACTCGCTTAACATGCGACTCTCATTTTGATATTTTGCATACACATCTGGATTTTCCTTCAATTCTAACAAACATTTTTTAAAACCATCATTATCATCTGCATGCATATATCGATCGAATAAAATATCTTTATATAAATCTAAATCTCGAAGCACTAATGGCACATGTAAATTCACAGCTTCTAAAATAGTCATTGGAAATAATTCATTATAGCTTGGCACAAAAAGTACATCCGCCATATTATAAAGATCCACCATTTCTTCTCTAGGAACAATACCCAAGAATTTACAGTTTTCAGGTGGATTTTCCTGTAGTTTCTTTAATTCTTCATATCCATCCGTAATACGACCAAATGAGAAACCACCTGCCCATACAAATTGAACATCTGGCATTTCTTTTGCGACATTCACAAAATCAAGAACACCCTTACGTGTTTGAACCTGACCAGCTCCCAATACAACAAAGGCATCTTTAGCTACACCATATTTTTCACGAATAGAAGCACATTCCTCATCGGATTTACGATAGAATTTCTCCTTAGATACATAATTAGGAATATAATAAATTTTTTCTCGATCAATACCATATTCTACTAATGCATCAATAAAACTAGGATTTACAACTACCAAACGATCCGCACTCTTATAGAATTGAATCAAATAAGAACGGAATACATTTAATAATGGTGCTGGAATCTTTAAACTTCCTTCTAGTGTATCCGGTAAAAAATGGCAATATGCCACATTCGCCGCTTTATGATTTTGCATCTTTACGTAGAAAGTAGGATCTACTGTGTGAAAATGCTGAATATCTGGTGTTTTAATCCAGTTATTGATTCCCACTTCAAAGATATCGCTAGCTCCTTCTTTAATCAGATTCACCTGTTCTTCGTAGGCACTGCCCACGCCTTGTCCATCCACTTTATCTGCACTTGAATACATTATAATTCGTATTTTATCTTCCATAAAAATTACACTTCTTTCATCTTTATTATTATATCGCATCTACTATTTGTATGTCCAACTTTCAAAAAGGCAAATGAAAAGCCCCTTCAGCGGGGCCTCTCAAGAAAGTTTTAAGAAAGGGAATTTGATTATGAAGTGAGCCTCTATCTTTGGCTCAACAGTATATTACTAAAGAATAAAGTGATAGGTATAGTTATATTGTGTGAAATTATGTGTATAATTGACACATTTATTGTTGTTTTTAGTTAAATTTAAATTGTATTAAACTAAAATATACAAACCTTTACTTCTTTTCGTACAAATCAATCTTCTTTAATACACTCTTTTTCCCATTTCTATGAGACATAAACCCTAAAACTGTAAACAAACCCGATATAATTAACCCAATTAAGGCAATCCATTTAGCTACATTACGTACACTCATTGGAATATTAGGAAACATTGGATCTGACACGCCAGACCATCCCCAATATGTTACTGCAGCAAATACCAAAGTAAGAATAAAGGCATTTCTGACCATTCTTCCCACTTTTAATACCATTTCATTTTCTCTTTGGATGACTTCTGCAAGCTGATCTCTTTCTTTGCGGCTCAAGCTCATAATAAACGCTCCTTTTTCAAATATACATATATTATAAGAAAAAAAGACAGGCCCAACAAGTTAAGCCCGTCTTTAATTGTCTTAAGTGATTATCCTAAGAATCCTACAACAGATCCTACGAATCCGATAACTACGAACAATAACAATACTTTAATTGGAGTAATGTTTTTCTTAGCCATCAACCACCAAGCAAACAATACGAATAACATTGTTAAGATCTTAGGGAAAGCTCCATCTAATTTAGATCCTAATGTTACGTCTGATAATTTACCAGTTTTTGCATCATAAGATTGTGCAATTACATAGTTAGTTGAAATTGATACCCAAGAAGCTGCCATCGCACCAACGATAACTTGTCCCATAACCAATACAGATTCACGGAACGCAGTCGCTTTTTGTCCTACTAACAATTCAACAGCACTACCACCTAATTCATAACCTTTGAAGTATACGAATTTTTGGAACAAAATTGAAGTTACGTTCCATACAATGATATAGAATAAAGGTCCTAAAATAGATCCACCTTCTGCAAAACCTAATGCGATACCTAATAAGATAGGAATGTAAGTACCAACGATCAATGAGTCACCAATACCTGCCAAAGGTCCCATTAGACCTGCACGGATACCGTTGATCATTTCATCATCGATTCCTTCAGCTCCGTTTGCACGAGCTTCTTCCAAACCAGCTGTAATACCAACTACGATAGATCCAATCTGAGGTTCAGTATTGAAGAATGGGTAGTAAGTAGTCATTTTTTCTGATTGTTCTTCGCGAGTAGGATATAATTCCTTAATAATTGGAAGCATTGACCACATGTAACCAAATGTCTGCATGTGTTCGTGTGAGAAACATGTTAAGTTTCCATACCACCAACGCCAGAAAGAACTATTTAATGTTTTCTTAGAAATCTTTTTCATAATTAAATGTCCTCCTCGTCATCATAGTCTGCAGATGCACCACCAACAGCACCTGTAGCTTTCATCATTGTCATTTGGTAGTTAATCAATGCGAATACACCACCAACAACTGTAGCAGCAATTAATGTTAATCCCATAGAAGCAGCTAAAGCGAATCCAAACATGAAGTAAATCAAGTCAGAAGTCTTAGATACTACTGATTTTAACAAGATACCAATACCTACGGCAGGAAGTACTGATCCTACTGATAAGATGGCTTTTACATACCATACTTCAGTATTTAAGCTCTGGAACAATTCAGCTACGGCTCCAGATCCATAGTAGCAAAGTAAAGTAACTGGCAAGAATGATAATACAAAGTGTGAAATTAGTGGGAGAACAACATCAACTTTTCCTAAACAATCTAAGTTTCCTTTATCCAATTGAGCCCAGCCCCAGTGTTGCCAAATAAGGTTCATCATAGCTGTTCCGTAGAATAAAGTAATACCGATTACACCAGTCATGGCTGAAATACTAGATGCTAAACCTTGAGCATCAGTTCCTCCAAAATCCATACCAGCAGCTTTTGCTCCAACATAAGCCAATGGAATACCAATGTAACTTACAGCACGTAAGTCAGATGCGACTGTTCCACCAGGTGTAACCAATGCGATCCACATTACCTGCATTGGAATACCAATTTGAATACATCCAGATACATCACCTAGGATTAAACCTACAAATAATGATGCAACCAAAGGACGGTTCAAAGTGTAGTTACCTACTGTTGTACCTAAGCAAGCAATAGTACTAGCTGCTGTACAACTCATAAGTCCGATTAAAATTGCTTGTAACCAACTCATTATAAATCTCTCCTTTTTTTCTCTCTATTATCTTAATTTGTTTACTATTCCCACTATTAGTAACCAAATTTAGATCTAAATTTGTCCCAAGTACCGATTGCAGTTTCTTTTAATAATGCAAACAATACTGTATAACCAGCATTTGTTAAAGCTTCGCATGCTTCAGCTTCTTCTTGTGTAATTGACTGGTTTTGACCTAATTTTGTAGCTCCTGGACGGTCATTACATGGTCCGATAACTACCGTTTTAACATCGTTAGGTACGAATCCATCGTCTACTAACAATTCTTTCATATCCACTGGATTTTTAGTAATTAAGAAATATTTTTTATTAGAGTTCTTAACTGTTTCCGCTTTTTCTCTCCAGTGTTCCTTTGTCCATACGAATACTTTCTTGTCTGTACTAGCCTTGAATGACTGTGTCAATACAGGAGTAGTTGCAGCCTTGTCATTTACTGCGATAATTCCATCACAAGGGTATTCTTTAGACCATCTTGTAACAATCTGACCGTGGATAATACGATCATCAACACGAATAAAACTAATCATTATATGTCCTCCTTTATTCTGTTTATGCCTTCGCTATATGCGTTATAGCCAATCCTATAGATCTTCGTCGTCATCATCAGAAGCAACAGTGAAATCTGTTAATCCTGTACGACCTTCGCTTAATAATGTATCTTTCAAATCTTGAACATTATCGAAATTATCTTTCATCAATACAGCAGTAATCGCAAGTGGCATATTCATACCAGCAATAACTAATGTATTTCCAAGTAATCCTCTTTGATCCAAAACGTTCAATGCATTTGTGAATGGAGAACCACTCAAGATGTCAGCTAATAAAATAACTTGATCATCTGCTTTGAAATCTTTAACCAATTCAGCAAAGTTAGATGCAAATTCGTCTGCGCTCATTCCGTCCTTTAAGCTTGTAGACAATACATCTTCACGATCTCCCGTCATCATTTTAACGGCACTGTGTAATCCAGGGGCGAATTCGCCATGGCTTACCATAACTACATATTTCATTATTTTTTCCTCCGCGTTTTCTTATACTCACATTTTATAATAAATATGTTAGCGTTTTCAAGTACTTTTACACACGATTTCACATATTTTAGCGACTTTCAAACATGAGTATCACATAGAATACACATTCATTATAATCTCTTTGAAAACCTTTTCAATTTTCATATGTCACTACTTTTATGTGACAAATGTCATTTTCGGAATCAAACAAGAAAAAAAACAGCAGAAATTTAACTTCCTACTGCTTTTCCAATAATATATTCAATTCATCATTCAAATTTTGCATTGCACTCTCAATATCTTCATCTGTGCCAATGACCCTTCGAATTTCACTATCAGCCATCGAATACAATTGATCATAGCCATCCAGTTTTTTTTTCGTGATTGCTTGTTCCATCATATCATCAAAAAATTCCAAATTATAACTCGAATCCAATGGCGCATCCTCCTGAATATACTTTGTCACATTTTTAGATGTCGAAACATTCTTCAACACTGAAACACCCTGCGAATATTTAAACAAACTTTCCTGCGTTGTTTCATCGTAACAAAGTAACTTTAAAAATTCCCAAGCCATCTTTTTCTTAGAAGACATCTTACTAATGCTACATAACAAGCTATCCATTTGCGAAACATTATAACCACTTGGGCCTGCCGGCATTGGAAGACAATCCCATTCAAAGTTTGAATACTTTTTTACACTCCAAGGATATGGTTTATATGTTCTATACTCACTAAACATCATTGGACAAAAGGCAACCTTACCCTTATCAAACATTTCGCTCGTAACATTCTGACCTCGATTTAAAAGATTTAACTTTCGCACAAATTCAATAGCCGAATACACATCCTCATTCTGCAAAGTACACTTCATACTTTTTTCATCATACAATGCCTGACCATTCGAACTTAAGGCATTCTCCCAAGTGTAGCCATACTCGCCAAACTGATCGATTTCTCCATCGTCATCCGTATCCACAGTCACCTTTTCACAAATCGCATAGAAGTCATCCCACGTCCAATTGACGTTCGGTATTTCAATTCCATTTTCTTCTAATAATGTTTTATTCACAAACATCAATGTGGGTGAACTCTCATAAGGAAGTGCATACTGCTGATCATAAATATTACCTGCATTGAGTGTCGTTGAAAAATAACGCTTTTGGTTAAAATCAGGATCCGTCTGCATATATGTATCTAGTGGTTCCAACATCCCCACTTTGGCATAAGTCGACAGGTCATCACTCAACACCATAAAAACATCAGGAAGTTTTCCATTGAGTGCTTCCTTTGAAACCCAGGCTGAATAATCATCTTTCAAGATACCACTCACATATTTCACTTGGACATTGGGATGTGTTTTTTCGAATCGTTTGATTACATTATCAATAATCTTGCCACTATCTGGACTTGGCACATTCCAGTTACTTCCTGCAAAAACGCCTATCGTTAAAACAGTTGGTTTTTGCGTATAATAAAACGTTCCTGCTAAACAACACACCAACATGGCTATCAAAAAAGTTCTTAATCTTTTTTTCACCATTATTTATTTCCTCTAGACAAATACCAAATAGCTAATTGTGTACGATCTCTTAAATCTAGTTTATCCAGAATTACACTTAAATAGTTACGAATCGTCCCTTCACTAAAGCCTAATTTTTGTGCAATCTCCTTATTCGAATAGCCTTGACCAATTTGAGCAATGATTTTGCATTCTGTCTCACTCAAGTCAACATTTTCATCATTTTCATGTTCAAATTTAAATTTTTCATTCGAATTTGCCATCTGAGAAAAGAACTGTGTCACTTTACCTGCAACATTCGGATTGAAACAGGCTCCTCCCGAAAGCACATTATGAATAGCCAAGCTTAATTCATCTAAAGAGCATCCCTTCAAAAGGTATCCACTCGCTCCATATTTTAATGCATCATAAATATATTCATCATCATCAAACGTTGTTAATATTATAACTTTTATATTTGGATACTTCTTTTTCACCAAACGCGTACAATCCACACCACTCATATTTGGCATACGCACATCCATCAAGATAATATCTACGCTTTCTCTTTCCAATGTGTCCAATACTTCTTGTCCACTGCCAACAACTTTTACTACTTCAAAATTTGGATCCGAATCTAAGATAATTTTTAAGCTTTCTCGAATAAGCTGCTGATCATCCGCAATCATGATTTTAACCATTCTATTCTCCTCTTCTCATTGGTATTTCTACAATCAATTCAAAACCATTATCCCCATAATAACGTATTCTTCCCTGCAATAAATTAATACGCTCTGTCAAATGATGAATGCCAAATCCTGGTTTTACATCCTTACAACCTTGACCATTATCTTCTATTATTATAATCAAATTATGATCGGCTTGTGCAATTGAAACATAAATTTTAGTCGCATGTCCATGTCTTACCGAATTCGTCATTCCTTCCTGAACAACACGATATACGATTTCTTCTTCATCCGCATTCAAATTTATCAAAGGCAAATGACATAAATAAAGAATAGTCACATCCGTCAATTTCTGATAATCCATAATCATCATATCCAATGCTTCTTTTAAAGAATAACGCTCTAATGCATCCGGCTTTAATTTATCCACCGAACGTCTAACGTCGGTTAAGCCTCGTTTTGCACTCTCTTCCAAAATACCTAACTGTGCTTTTGTGACATTGACATCCTTATCAATCATTACTTTGCATGCTTCAAGGCCCACACTTAATCCCGTTAAAGTATGCCCTAATGTATCATGAATTTCACGGGCAAGGCGATTTCTTTCTTTAGTCTCACCCATTTTTTCACGCAAATTCGCATATCCTTTTAACTGCATATTTAAACGCTTTAATTCAGCATTTAAGGTTGCAAACTTCTGTGTTTCATCCATTTGTTTCTGTAAATACAAGAATATGTAAGCTATAAACAACACTATATTTAAATTTGTTAAAGTTACTTCAATCCCTAACAATAAACCTTGTGTCTTTGAATTATATACCGACAAATATTCCTGGAATGAAATCATAGGAATATAGTTGGATAAATATCCATAATTGGAAAGCATATATACCAAAAAGACAAGTACAATACAAATCGAACGATTGAACGGTTTATCTACATAGAGCAAACTATCCGCAATAATCAAGAACAAAATACACGTTGTACTAAATGATATATTCTTCATAATCAATATACTTAGTGTTAATTCAATTAGAATTGTAAGAATTTGATGGCGATTGAAGAACTTAATTTCTTTTCGAATGCATACGAAACACGATAAAACTATAAATCCGAATATCGCTATATAAAAGGAGCGAATAGGAATATAAGATAAAGTGGAAATATTCTTAATAAAATCAGAGGCATAGCCACTTTTTGTCACATGAACCAAAGTATAATACATCACAATTGAAATATACCAAACGGTAAAAAAACTAAAGAGCCACATACAGACATAGACAATCCATACACTATATTTTTTAATATCTTGTATCATTGCCAGCCCTCCGTAGAATAATCTTGAACATTATCTTTTGTGATAATCTGCACAGGACTGACTTCGTTTTTATTCTTGATTGTTTCTTGCGAAAATATCTTATAAATCACTTCAATCGCTTTTTTTCCAAATGTCTTTGGCGATTGCGCCACAGTTGCCGCCATTTTACCTTCTAAAACCATCTCTTTTGCTTCAGGTGTTCCATCTATACCATACACAAACTTTCCTTCCAACATATCATTCGATGAAAGTGCAGCCATAGCCCCCATTGCACTTGGATCGTTTAAACACATCACAACATCAAATGGCTTATTTTCTTTAATAAAGTCTTCCATTTTAGGCATGGCCTTCTCTAATTGCCCTTCACATTCCATTCGCTTGACTACTTTATAGTTTTCATTGGATTGAATGGTATCCTCGAATCCTTTAATTCGTAAATAACCAGAACGAGTTGTCGAATGTGCAAGCAAAACAATATTGGCATGATCCAACTTACGCATCATATCCTTAGCACATTGTACACCTGCATCATAGTTATCACTGACAATACTATATGTCACATATTTATTTTGCTTAACTTCCGTATCCACTATAATTACAGGAATATGCTTTTTATAAACTAGTTTTAAAGAATCTTTTAATCCTTCATAATCTACCGGCGCAATCACTAAAGCATCCACTTGTTGATCTATTAAATATTGGATTTGTTCCTTCTGCTTCTTTAAACTCATTGCCGGATCTAAAGCAATTAGTTGATCACCATGTTCTTTTACAACCTTAGATATTTCTTCATTGACCACCGAATAGAACGTGTTATTATAGGTCATGTATGTTGCGCCAATCTTACGTGGCTCATTCGAATTGTATATCATATTCGTTTGTATTATCATATTAATCAAATAATTACTTCCAACTGCAAAAGCTAGACAAATCGCGAAACAGAAAATAATATACACAAATGATTTTGGCTTTTCCATTCAAATCTCCTTCCCTTATAGAAAATGTCGCATTGCTGCGACACTTTTTTATAATACTTTTTGTAGAACATAAACAAGGATTGCAATGATAATAGGCACAATAAAAATCATTGAATAGCCACGCACAAACTTTGTTTCCAATGCTTTATATCCTAAATCATCATAATAGAATTTATCATCCTGTGTTTTTCCAACAACACCCTCTTCCATTAGATTAGAAATTGTATAGCTAATGGTTGAAGTTGCATAAGGAAGATTTTTAAATGCACTCACATCTACCGCATGTGTTTCATCGATTGCTCCGCGCTTTTTCAGCGTATCCATTACCATAGAGGCCGCTGTGGCCTTCGCACCTTTTTTTCTTTTTCTAGACATTTTCTTTCCTGCTTTCTATATTGATTGCCTGTGCAACACTTGCTACACACACGCCATATTCTTTTACTATATGAGGTGCATGCTTCATAACATATGTGTCTTTTAACTTTTTTAATATGCACAAATCATTTTCTCCATCCCCTATAAAAATAGCATCGTCTATAGGTAAATGACAAAAAGCTTCCCACTTATTTGTGCCTTTTCTTATAATTTCAATATAATCCTTAGAAGTTGCCATTACTTCATAATTTTGAAATAAATTTTTGAAGCAACTCAATAATATCTCTAAATCCTTTTCAACATACATACTGATTTTAGCTAAACCAGCTGTTCGATTATCTAAATATTCTAGAATATCTACATTTGAGAACATACCTAAAGATGGTTGTTTTTTTTGAAAAATATGTAATCGATTCATTCCGTATGCTTGAATAGGATAATATCGGTTTCCTATTTCATCTGTATAAAATAGATCTACATTCAATTTAATTATCTCATTGCATATTTGAATTCCATCTTCTAAATCAATCAAGGAAGAATATACATTCTTATCCCGATAATATGCATTAGCTCCATTATCTGTAATCATGTATTCACAAGATAATTGATATTTTTTTGACAACGCTTCACAAAAAGCACGATCTCTTCCTGTCACAAAACCAAACGCATGATTATGTGTCCAACGATGGATGGCTTCAATATCTTCATCTGTAATTTCACCTTTTGAATTCATTAAAGTTCCATCTAAATCCGATAAAAAAATCATTATTTACGGCGTTCTTTCTTTGCTTTTTTAAATTCTTTTTGTTTTGTCTGTAACAATTCACCAATTTTTTTTGTGACAACAATTTTATCACGATTACTCATCAATACTGTACAGTTACGAGTTACAATGCCATTCTTAAATTCATAATTCGCAATCATTCGATAACGATAATACGTATCATCAAAGAAAAATCCTTCTTCTGTCAAATAAATACGACGATGGGTATATGAATCAATAGATAAGCCTAAAAATACTAATCCAATACATCCGTATGCTAAATAGTAGTAATATGTTTGGCCATCTTTAGCTAATTTTGGTGCCATCAACATCAATATGAAAGCCAAAACTGCCATCGCAACCATAACCCATACCCAATAAGCTCCATCAACTACTGTTTCGTAATGCTTATGTGAATTTTTGAAATTTTCAAATTGTTTTTTATAAGCAATTCCACCTTTTAAACTTTGATAAAATATGAATGCCATATATCCAACCAATATAACACCCACAATGACTTTAAACCATATATTATTTGAATCCATAAATCATTCTCCTTCTTAATCACAATAAGCATTATAACATCATTTCATGCTATAATAAAAGTATTGTTGGAGGGTGTTTATGGAAGAAAATATGCAGGCTTTAATGGAACGTCTAAATAGTTCGAGTCAATTTCTGCAAAGCAATGATATGCGTGTGACTGAGGTACGCCATGGTTTTGCGAAAGTAGAAATGATTATTGATGAACAAATTTTAAATATACATGGCTTTGTCCATGGTGGAGCCCTATTCTCTTTAGCCGATACAGTAGCAGGCGCTGCAAGCTTTGCGACAGGAAGAGACAGTGTTACACTTACAGGTACAATCAATTATATCAAGCCCGGCAGAGGCGGTAAACTAATAGGAATTGCCCAAGAAATTTCAAGCGGACGAACAACAGGAGTATATGAAGTATTTATATTCAATGATGAAAATGTGCTTCTTTCAAGAGCTACATTCACAATGTTTTTCTTGGATTCTGATAAAATGAAAAAAAAGAAAGAGCAGAAAGTTTAATTTTATTTCAATTGAACTTCTGCTCTTTTTTCTATTTAAATGCTCTTTTGAATCTTTCAAAAGGAGATTCTGCTTGCCCAGTCTTTAATTCTTCATATAGCTCTCTTTCTCTACGAGATACTTTACGAGGAATTTCTACCTGTACTTCTACAAATTCATCCCCTTGCCCTGAACGCGCTTTTACACCTTTTCCTTTTAAACGGAACTTCGTATTTGGTTGCGTTCCTTCAGGAATCTTCAATTCTACATCCCCATATACTGTAGGCACCTGAATTGTGCATCCAATTGTCGCATCAATTGAACTGATTGGAACTTTAATGAAGATGTTGTTATCTTCACGTTTGAAAGTAGGATGTGGTGTCACCATAATTTCGATGTATAAATCGCCATTAGGTCCTCCATTTGTTCCTCTTTCACCTTTTCCAGGAATACGAATCTGTTGACCCGATTGAATGCCTGCTGGAATCTTAATATCCAATTTTACACGACGATGCTCATATCCTTTTCCATGACAATGTGAGCAAGCACGTGTAACTTTTTTACCTGTACCATGACAATCTGGACATACGCTTTGTTGCTGAATCACACCAAATGGTGTTCTTTGTTGAGACATAACATATCCAGAACCATGGCATGTAGGACATGTCTGCACATCACTTGGGCTTTCAGCTCCAGATCCGTTACAGTGTTTACATGTTTCATCCACATCCAATGAAATCGTTTCTGTTTTACCAAAAATTGAGTCCATGAAATCAATGCGCATCTGCATGTAACGGTCTTGTCCTTGTCGAGGCTGGTTGCTTGAACGACGGGATCCTCCACCGCCAAATCCTCCACCAAAGAACGAACCGAAGATGTCTCCTAAATCACCAAAATCTGTGAATCCTCCAGAGAATCCACCACCTTGTCCAAAGGCTCCATCCATACCTGCATGACCAAATTGATCATAGGTTGCACGTTTTTTCTCATCGCTTAATACTTCATAAGCTTCATTGATTTCCTTGAACTTATCTTCAGCTCCAGGTTCATGATTTCGATCGGGGTGATATTTCATGGCCAATTTTCGATAGGCCTTTTTAATTTCATCTGGTGTCGCACTTTTACTTACACCAAGTACTTCATAATAGTCACGTTTTTCTGCCATGTGAATCCCTCCATACGATACGAAGAAGTTCTAGCCTTGCTAGAACTTCAAATATTGCTTATTTATTTTACTTCTCAGTGAATTCACCGTCAACTACATCATCACCTGAGTGAGTTTGTGTTGATTGTGAAGCTGCATCACCGTTTGGCTGATTGTACATTGCTTGTCCAGCCTGCATTGCTGCTTTTTCAAGCATGTCTAATTTAGCCTTAACTTCTTCCATGTTATTTTCGTCTAAAGATTTTTGTAGATCGTCACGCAATTTCTTAGTTTCTTCAGCTTGTTTTGGATCAATCTTATCTTTATTGTCTTCCAACATACCATCGATTTGTGCAATGAAACCTTCTGCTTTGTTACGTAAATCAATTTCTTCTTTACGTTTTTCATCTTCAGCCTTGTTATCTTCAGCTTCACGAACCATACGATCGATTTCTTCATCACTTAATCCACTAGAGTTTTGAATTGTGATATGTTGCTCTTTACCAGTACCCTTATCTGTAGCACTTACGTGTACGATACCGTTAGCATCAATATCAAATTTAACTTCAATTTGAGGAACTCCTCGACGAGCTGGTGCAATTCCGTTTAATTGGAAGTTACCTAATTCTTTGTTGTCATTAGCCATTGGACGTTCACCTTGTAATACACGGATATCTACAGCTGGCTGGTTATCTGCAGCTGTTGAGAAGATTTGTGATTTACTTGTAGGGATTGTAGTGTTACGAGGAATCAATACTGTCATAACTCCACCCATAGTTTCGATACCTAATGATAATGGTGTAACATCTAGCAATAATACGTCGTTAACATCACCAGAAATAACTCCACCTTGGATAGCAGCACCCATAGCTACTGCTTCGTCTGGGTTAACAGAGTGGTTAGGATCTTTTCCTAATGCTTTACGTACTGCTTCTTGAACAGCTGGAATACGAGTAGATCCACCAACTAATAATACTTCATCGATGTCTGATTTAGACAATTTAGCATCTCTTAATGCATTTTCAATTGGAATCAATGTACGCTCAACTAAATGTTTAGTCATATCATCAAATTTTGCACGTGTTAATGTTGCATCAAAGTGCAATGGACCAGCAGGACCTGCTGAGATAAATGGTAAGCTGATTTGTGTCTGCATTACACCACTTAAATCTTTTTTCGCTTTTTCAGCAGCTTCTTTTAAACGTTGCATAGCCATTGGATCTTTTGACAAGTCAATTGCGTTATCTTTCTTGAATGTATCAACCATCCAGTTTACTAATACGTTATCAAAGTCATCTCCACCTAAGTGAGTGTCTCCATTTGTTGATAATACTTCGAATGTTCCATCAGCTAAGTCAAGGACACTAACATCGAAAGTACCTCCACCTAAGTCATAGATCAATACTTTTTCTTCTTTATCTGTTTTATCAATACCATAAGCCAATGCTGCAGCTGTTGGTTCGTTGATAATACGTTCTACTTCTAATCCAGCGATTTTACCAGCATCTTTAGTTGCTTGACGCTGAGCATCGTTGAAATATGCAGGAACTGTAATAACAGCTTTTGTTACTTTTTCTCCTAAGTAATCTTCTGCATAGGATTTCAAATATTGAAGGATCATTGCGCTAATTTCTTGTGGTGTATATGATTTTCCTTCAGCTTCTACTTTTTCATTAGTTCCCATTAAACGTTTAATTGAACTAATTGTATTTTTGTTTGTGACTGCCTGACGTTTTGCAGCATCACCGATAATACGTTCTCCATCTTTGAACGCAACAACACTTGGTGTTGTACGATTTCCTTCTGGGTTAGGAATTACTTTACTATCTTTACCTTCCATAACCGCAACACAACTATTTGTTGTACCTAAGTCAATACCAATAATTTTACTCATGATAATTACCTCCCTATTCGCTTACTTTTACTAACGCTGGTCGTAAAATACGATCCTTCAACATATATCCTTTTTGTAATACTTCAATAACCATTCCACTTTCAACGCCTTCTTTTTTCTCTTGCATTAAAGCCTGCATCGTGTTGTGATCGAATGGTTTATCGGCTGCATCTATTTCCTGTACGCCTTCTTTTTCCAGCACACCTTTCAATTGCTTATGAATCATCTCAAAACCTTTGACATAATTCTTAATTGTTTCATCCTCGGTTTGTACTTTCAAAGCCATTTCCATTGAATCAAGAATTGGCAAGATTTCCGTTGCTGGCTGTTGGAAGCGATATTTTCGTGTTGTATCCGCATCTTTCTGTAGACGTTTCTTCATATTTTCTGTATCTGCATAAGCACGTGCTACATCATTTTTTGCCTTATCAAGTTCTGCCTTCAAACCTTCAATGATCTCATCTGAACTTGGTTCTTTCTTTTCTTCAACTACATCTTCAGTAGTTTCTTCAGCTACTTCTTCAACAACTTCTTCTTTTACTTCTTTATTTTCTTCTTTGCTCATCGTTGGCACCTCCTTCATTTTTGTCTGTCCCAAAGACGTCTTCGATGACATTTGACATATAATCCATCAAGGCCACGACCTTGGAATACTGCATACGATTTGGACCAACAACCATTAATTGTCCTTCCTCATCGCTGTTATAATGGAATTTTGTCGTTAATACCGAACAATCTCCGATTTGTAACAACTCGTTTCTTTCACCAATCTGGATTGCTACATTTCCTTCTTGATCCGTCCATTGATGGAATAAATTTCCATTTTCCAATATACGCATCATTTGTTTCAACTTGTTGATGTCACTAAATTCTGGTTGATACAACATATTACTTCGTCCAGAAACCGCAACTTTTTCTGTCGCAAATCGCATAAAGGCAGAAACGAACGCTTCAAACAAAACCTCATGCCGAACAAGTTTCGCCGCCATCATCGGTTCAATTTCTTTCATCTTATCAACGACATTTTCAATTGGTGTTCCCACTAACTGGTCATTTAATAAATCTGTACAATTTTGAATATCTTGCATAGAAACATCTGTACCAAACTGAAACACTTTATTTTCTGTATGCCCTTGATCTGTCACAATGATCGCAACAGCACTTTGATTGTTGATTGGAATCAACTGTACATGTTGTAAAGTCTGATGCCTGCTATCAGGTCCTAGAACAACGCTGGTCAAATTTGTCATATGCGACAAAATATCACAGCTTTTTTGAACAACTTCTTCTAACGAATAATGCCTTTCACTAAAGACCTGCTGTAAAGCATTCTTTGTAGAAGCATCCAAATCCGCTTCCATAAGATGTTCAACATAGTACCTGTAACCTTTTTGACTTGGAATACGCCCACTCGAAGTATGTGTCTTCTCTAACAATCCCAACTTCTCAAGTGTCGCCATCTCATTACGGATGGTCGCTGATGAAACCGGGAAATCTAGAAGTTCCATCAAAGTCTTCGAACCAACCGGCTCTGCACAACGAGTAAACTCCTCAACTATCGTTTTAAAGATTATCTTTTGACGTTGTGTGATTTCCATTGCGAAGGCCTCCTTCTAGCACTCATTTTCTTTGTCTGCTATTAGTATATCACAATTTTTAGCACCGTCAACAATTGAGTGCTAAATTTCGAATAAAAAATAAGGATACAATATTCGCACCCTCATTAAGCTTTCATTAATAGCTTTTCAATCGAATCTTCACTCACTGAAAAAATCAATGTGATAGCTTTAACACTAAATCCTTTGTCTAACATGGTTTGATATACTTCAAATCGATTTAGTTCAATACCTTTTTCAATACATTGCTTGATACCAATCTGGATTCCTCTGTTTATCGATTCTTCAAACATTTCATCTAATGATCTACACACTTTTACATCTCCCTTCTCGTTTTTGTCATAGATATCAATAGCTCTTTATTCTTTGTCGCTACATACGTAAAATGCAATGACGATTAAACTCTCAATCTAGCTTTGGTATAGATCATACGCAATAGATCAAAAAAGTCCTGTGATGCCTTTTCACCTGTATTATACTTGCGATCTGTGTTTAGCTCAATCCGATTCAATTTAAACTCATTGAACAATTCTTCAAATCCAGTATGAATGATTTCTAGTTCACTGAGTTTTTTTGTGACACGCCACTTAGATTCACCTACATACAAGACAACGGTTAAAATCATTGGAAGTCTTGTACTGATTGGAACATATTTATTAAAGCTTTAAAGAATATAACGCATACGAGCTACACTCTCACATTCCATGACTCTTGCGACTATAGATTGATCCACATAGTTTTGACTTTCAATCACAAACAAATCTAAATATGTACCATCCTCATACCGCTTGATGATATCCACATGCTTACTAGAAACATTCATGACTAGTTCACTGTTTTCATTCTGAAGATTGATGTTAGCATATAAATAGGACTAGTCAAAAAGAGAAAATTT
>UMHM01028962.1_pt1 | contig 22692 bp, 16 predicted proteins | sample 1965501 | NCBI WGS metagenome assembly UMHM01 (sample SAMEA4836095, study PRJEB28245) | human gut metagenome | biome: gut microbiome; material: fecal sample | place: Denmark | collected 2008
TCACTTTTGGGGAACGCGTTACAACTTTATTATAGCACATCAACGTATCTTGATTAACTTAATAGCTTAAGAACAAGAGTAACGAAACACACCATTCAGGTTTCCGAGGAATTGACAATCAATTAACCAATGATTTTTCTGATTGCTTTTCCGATAAGAGTGCCGTCATTGTTGTCGTTCATTGCACCAAATGACACACGAATTGTCCCCTTTGCATATTCTTCTGGAATATTCATTGCGTCGAGAACGTGGGATATCTGTGTGCGTGAGGAATCGCAAGCCGCCCCTGTGGATACGCAAATTCCCATAAGGTCGAGGCGGTGAAGAAGCATTTCCCCATCAAATCCACGAAATGACAAACTCATATTTCCCGGAATTCCTCCTCCGTTTCTAATGTAATCCACGCCAACAAGCTCTGAAAGCAAGTTTTGCTCAAGTTGTTGCAGTTTTTCTTTATTTGCAAATATTTCCGCACAGCTTTTCTTCAAAGCTGTTGCCATTCCCAAAATAGCTGCGATATTTTCCGTTCCGGCTCGTAAGCCGCTCTCCTGCGAGCCTCCGTCAGAAAAAGTCCCGAGCGGTGTTCCTTCCTTAACGAACAAGAACCCTACTCCTTTCGGACCGCCAAATTTATGTGCAGAGGCTGAAAGCATATCTACTCCAAGCGCTTTAACATCAACAGCAATATGCCCCAGTGCCTGAACAGCGTCTGTGTGGAACAACGCTCTGTGCTCGTGGGCAATTCGACACAGTTCAGATATCGGCTGAATAGTACCGGTTTCATTATTCGCTAACATCACCGATACCAATAGTGCGCTATCGCTGATAAAGCTGTCCAGCGTTTCGGGCAGTAAAATTCCCTCACGGTTAACGGGAAGATAAGCGACAGGAACTCCTATACGCTCCATTGCTGCACAGCTTTTTAGGACTGCTTTATGCTCTGTTACAGATGTAAGTATTGTTTTCCGTTCGGAAATCAATCCCTTCACAGCCCAGTTGTCGCTCTCTGTTCCTCCTGATGTGAAATAGATTTCTTCCGGCTGCGCATTGATACATTCGGCGATAATTTTCCGCGCTTCAGTAAGGGCAGCTTTAGCGCTCCTAGCGAAAGAATACGGTTGCGATGCGTTGCCGAACTCTGATAAAAGGTACGGTTTCATCGCATCAAATGCTTCGGAATAAAGCGGTGTTGTAGCCGCATTATCTGCATAAATCATAGTAATCCCACCTTAACCAAACAGCTTACAGCCTTCATTCTTAAACTCTTCGATTTTATCAACTATATCCTGCGGAGCGACTTCAAGATATTCCGCAAGGCAGTCTATACAGTAAAAATCTGTTATGTGTTCGCCCAGAAGTTTCTTGCATATTCCAATTTCGTCTTTTTTAAGCGGCTTTTTACCGCAGCATACGCACATCATCGTTCAATATCCTTCACGCTTAACGCAGGTATAGTTTTTCCCCCAAACTCGTCGGGATCAAGCAAGCCCAGTTGAATTTTGATTATCGAGCGCATTTCCATAGCAGGTGATAAACAGTAGGAGTTGAACTCCTGTTTTGATATATCCTCGGGATGCTGAACATTCGGAAATAACAGTTTTAGGTATGCTGTGCAAATTCGCTTTATTGCCTCGGTATCGCGTGTATCGGAACGTTCGGGAACATCTACCAACGCGTCAACAACAGCGCGATAGCTCGGGTCATCACGAAGTTCGTGCATTATTGTCGAGAAATACTCGGAGTTAAGCGCCCAACCGCATATTTTGAGATCATCGTTCATTCGCGGAAGATCCCACCCCTTAAGAAAGCCGTGAAATCTGTCCACAAGCGCACTTTCGTGAAAGACGTGGGGCAAGTCTTTGAACATATTCAGATATTCATTCATAGAAGTTGCAGGGATATTTCCAAGCAAGATTATTCCTGCGTCTGCCGTTCCCTCATGACTTCCAACAGTGTACTTTCCGTTCTCCATATATCCCTTAAGAGCGCCGCGCATTTCGTCAATATCGGTGAAATTGATGGTTTGCACCTCATCAAGTGCAACATAGTCGTGACCGTAAACCAAACCTTCCTGACGTCTTGCAATATCGTAGAACATTCTCGCGCGGGACATAGTGCCGCCCGAGGAAAGCCAGCCGAATCGACTTACCGAGCCGAAAAGATAGCTCTTTCCCGTGCCTTTGGGCGCAAGTTCTATCATATTCAGCCGTTTTTCCACAAAAGGAAGAAGGCGAGTTATCATCGCGAGTTTTTGATTTCGGTTTTCATAGCCGCCAGCATTGTAATCTATTGCGCCGAGAACAATATCTATCCACTCGTCTAAACTGAATGATTCACGCGCGTACTTATACTCGTCAAGGTCAACCACATAAGGGCAAAAATCCTGAAATCCGGCGAGCTTTATTTTTCCGGTACCCTTGTCATTTTCCGGAAACTGATAGCCAAGCTCAACAATTCCCCAATTTTCTTCTGCTTTCAAAAGCGCCTCGCTGCAGTTTTCCCAAACATCACGCGGAATAACCGTATCTTTATATGAAAGCCCGAAATCCGGCAAGGAAAAGGCAAGCGACTGCGTTTTAATATCGATGTCAATGCTTATCTTTGCAAGGAATTTCACCTGTTCCTGATAGCTGACAACGCGGTTCTTTATGGATTTCCAATCTTCTTTTTTGGGAATAAATTCTTTGATAAATGCGGCTGCTCCGTCAACGTCTATACTGCCATCGTCGTCCTGAAAGCGTTTTAGAACCCAATCTCGCATAAACGAAGGAAGTTTGAATGACGAGATAAAATTGCTCTTCTTGAGATCTTTGAAAACCACCATTTCATCAAAGCTATCTCTTAGTCTGTTTACAATATCAGAATTGTTTTCGCTCATTTTGTCCTCCGTGAATTAGTTAAACAGGTCAACTTCTCTTGTCTGCTTTTGAACGGTAAACGGCAAAGTAACGCCCATATCACTGTTGTCGTCAAATACACGCGCCTCGTAGTTGCCTTTGCGTTTTATCTTTGGCAGAGTGAATTTAGCGTGTCGATTGTCAGCCATAAGTTCGCCGTCTATATATTCTCCGTCAATAAACAAGCGAGGCTTTTTCATAGGAATATTCGCATAAAGCATAAGTGTTGGGATTTCACGCGGAACAAGCAGAATAATGGAATCGGTAAAGCAGAATTCCACATTCTCGGGACGTTTTGTTAGCGTGATGACAGGCACAATAACTTCTTCAAGAGCAGCTCCGCCGTGAACCTCGACATTTGCCCGCCTGCCTCCTCTAAAACGCTCGTAATTTGCCAAAACAGAATATCCGTCCTCGAAAGCGGCAAACAGGATATGCGGGTCTGATTGTGCGGGACAGCAGCGTCCACTATGCTCTCCGGATTCGTCAAGTTCAATTAAAGCCGCCGATTCTTTTCCGTAGCGAACCGCAAGTCTGCTTGCTCCGTGGTCTGAAACAATCAGCGCTTTCTTCATTGTGCCTTGAACCAGCATCGACTGAATTCGTCGGAGTTCTTCATCTATAACTTCAAGTTCCTCGAAAAGATGAAGCGGAAGTTCGCATTTCCGATAATCGTAGACACTGCTATGATGCTTTATTTCGTCCAATTTATCAATCTTACAAGTGTTTTCTTGTGCAAAAAACTGTAAAAAATCCTTGTTTCTTTCGGTAATTGAGGGGAGTTCGCACCGTCCAATCTCAAGCTCGCATACAAGTCCGTATTCCTCACATTTTGCTTTTATGAAGGCAAGATACTCCACACCCAGCGCATCAAAAAAGAAAAGCTGAGTGTTTGTCTTATCAAGCTGCGAAACAATTTTGCTGCGTGGTTTCAGCTTGTTGTAGGGACGCTCGGCGGCATATTGCTCAACTTGAGCAATGAAACCCTCGTGTATTTTGTTTGTGATTTTTTGCAATTTGTACTCGTTGAAATATGAGGTAAGCTGTTCTGTTAGTGATAAATCTGCATCGGCAAGCTTTGTGTTTGTGCTGTCGAATGTAAACTCACGCATATACATCGAGAGTGATTTTGACATTCCGTTAACGGCTTTTTTCAGCTCATCATTGGTGTAATCGTACATTTCAAGGCAGCGAAGAAACTCGTACCTTTCGATTTCGCTGTTGTCAGAAAGGTAAAACACCTCATTCTTTCCGTGAATGCCAACTTTGTTACAGTATTTTTGAATAAGCGGAAGCTCTTCGGGCAGCTGCGATATAAGACGCTTTCGTTCGGTGTAAAATCGCGCAAAATCAGGGTGAGTTACATCTATATCAGCAAGTCCGAGATACGCTTGCTCGGAAAATTCAGATATTGACGAGCAGTGTTCAAGTACAAATGTGAGATATTTGTTGTTCTTTTCGCCAAATGCCATTAGCGAAAGCCAAAGGAGCCATTTTTCAAAATCATTTGCACTATCAAAGACATCGCGAATGTGTGCCGAAAGATTTGTTGTTGCTCCGAAACTCTCGCAGACTACGGCTGAAAGGCTGCTGCTCTTTTGCAGTTTTTCAGCTAGCGTGCGCCATTGTTCGTCTGTTCCAAAACATTTTTCGGTTCCTGCGGCAACATCGGGATAAAACCTGCAAATCGATTCATATATACCGTCTGCTTCACTCACAGAAAAAACAGATTTGCTGAACATTTTAGGCATAAGTGAGCTTACAACAGTTAGTGTTGGGCGTCCTTTGAGGTCTTGCTCCGTCATATTCTCAAGTTTTTTCAAAAGGTGAGAAATATCTGGTAATGGTGAAAAACCAATACATTCTTTTTCGCTTTTGGCAATATGAATCCGAGGGAGAGGAGTGGATTGCCCGTCCACAAGAACAACTCTTCCGGACAGCCGAGGGTCTCTTCTCATATAGCGTTTGAGTATTTGCTCACAATGGTCTAACAATACAGTTCCACGCCCATTTGTTGTATGGCCGAGGAGTACATCAAGTGTCTGCTCAAGTGCCTCGCTGCTTTGCAGCATAAGCGCCTGGGATAAACCTATAAGAGCAAATTTCTCTTCTCCAAGTGCAGCATTTGTTGCTGCGTTTGTATCGGGCAGACCATTCGGGTGCATAAAATTTGATACATACACACAATGATTGCTGCTGTCAGCCTGAAGACGTTGAAGTATTTCTTGATATGCATCGTAATTTTCAGTATTAACAAGCAGAAGATATCCGGTTCTTTCGCCCGTATAATATGCGTCGATTTGTTCAAAACATTCATTTGTGTTTGCGCAAACCATTGTTTACACCTCGCTGTTGTTATTGTTTTTAGCGTCGTTTTTTAGTATTTCCATTCCAACAGTAAGATTGTCGGAAATCAAATTGCACAAATAACGACGAAGCTCGGCAGGGTCAAGTTTGTCGACTACTTCCTGCGCGCGTTCATAGCCTTTTGTTTTGTATTTCTTATCCGCGAGCGTACGAATTCTGTTCTTCACGACAGAATTATCCATCCAATCATACGGCCTGTCGGATATATTACCATTAAGGTCGTTACGCACAGAATCAACGTTGTCCAACATAACTCCATACTCGCCAATGACTCTTTCCATAAAGCAGCGGTCACGCTCGGCTTGATTGTTAAGTCGGTCGTAAAAATTCGCATTTTCAAGATAAGATATTGCCTTGGTAATATCTTTGTCCGGAGCTGAATACGCGGTCAAAACAGGAAGCAATGTTCTAGCCTCGCTTCGCTCATTGTCATCAAACATACACAAAATCGGTGTAAGATAACGTTCAGACCATTCAACAGGGTCTTTCGTTTCTGTTTTATCACGCCACAGAGAAAGCAACTTTGTCTTTTTCTGCTTTTTGCGAAATTCTTCGACTTCTTTTTCAATGTATTGGTAGTATTCCGTAGAGGATTTCGTAAACTGTCCCGACGGAATATTTGTGCGAAATTCTGCCTGCTCTTGCTCGTTCAATTCATCAATAAAGTTCGCAACAGCTTTTTGGAATAGCGGTAGTTGATCCTTGTAGAAACGGTCAAAATCTTCTCTATAAGAAACAAGTGCGTCGTATAGCTTTTGCTTATATTGCTCTGCAATTTGTCCGCTTTGCTTCATAAAAAACAACTGCTGTAAAAGCTCGCTCATATCGCCGGCATATTTTTCAAGCACTTCAAACGGCATACAAATATGACTTGTGCGTTTATTCCACTCTGTTACGGTATCGTGCAGACTTACGCTCTTTGGTAGGGATTTGTTACTTATTGCAATAATGCGATATTCAAGTATAACATCGGAGATTTTTTCATCTGCGGTCGCTTGATTCCATACCCAATTTGCTGCATCAGCACTAAATTTCTGCTTAACTTGGTCAAGATAAGCACCATTGTCGCCGATTTCCGCCGCAAGCTTTTTGAGTTCACCACCTTGATAGCTGTCGATATAAGCAAGCATACCTTTTCTGCAAACATCGTTTGTCAACAGCCGCTCCATATCTGAGGTAATTGTCGGGCAAGCAAGAACTAGCTTGCCTATCTGTTCGGCATGACTGTTTTCGGTAGCTTTGCCCGCATTTGCGGTATTAGCTATTCCACAGTATGCATCAATCACAGAAGAAATCTCTTCTAACGAACTTTGAAGCTGCATTGTATTCAATATAGACTTAATGCACCAAATCGGGAATGTAAGCCCCTTCATTTTTATACGAATTTGGTCGCGCGCGCTTTCGACAGAACCGCAGTTTGTCAATGGGATACGGAAGGCAGTGCTTGTGCAGTTTAGGAAACTGCGTATATTCGCACTCATAGCGACAATGTATTCTTCCTTGTATTTTGGAGAGGGAGCGAAACGCTGATTTAATGCGTTGGCTATCATCGTTTTCATCCTGTCGGTTGTCATTGCCTCACTAGATGAACCATTGCTCCAAAAGAAGTTCGATGTCGCGTATTCTTTCAGAACAAATCCCATAATGAACGCAGCTGCATTGTTAGGTATAAATCCGAAAGGAGCGTCCTCAAGCGCTTCAAACAGAGAAAGCACACTCACTCTGCCCGCATCCTTTTCAAAACTTTCCTTGATAAACTGATCAACGCGCTGCTTTATTCTTACTATAGGCAGGCTCTTTTTGGCAGTGTCTTCCCAATAACGTTCTGTCTTCCACGCGCCCGTCAGCGCAGTAGACAAGCTGTTTGTAGGGTTAGAGCTGCGGAAAGTTCCTTTCAGCTCCTGTTCAATACCGCTTTCCGCTCCCTGCGCAAGAGGTCCTTTCATAAACATATTATCGATGAGATTGTACTGCTCCAAGCCACAGGGATATTTCTGCCTGTTAAGCTTGAGAAGTTCCTCTCTTAATGCGTCGAGATTAGCAGTGCGGATACCGTTCTTGTTTTCTGGAGTGTAAAGTACAAATGCACCGGCTGAAATTTTCTGTTTCCACTCTGAAAGTGCCTTCTTTGCTTGATTTTCAAATCCGGCAGCTCTTCCTTTATCGTTCTGAAGATAGCTTTTGCAATATGCCATATTTTCGACGTATTGGTCGATAAGGTCTTTCCCCATCGGCACAAGGCTTTCGATGAATATTAGTTCATTGTTATCTTGAATGATTGTTTTCATAATAGAGCTGTTTACACTTGTTGCTTCATTATCATCAAGCGCAAATGTCACTATTGCTTTGAAACGGTTTGGCTTTGCAGACGAATTGGCTCTGTTTAGGGTTTGCGGAAAATTACTGCAAGCAGCTGCGTCAATAATAAATCGCTCGTGTATGGAAGCAGGAAGAGATGCCGCAGACAAAAGGTCTGCAGTGACGATAATGTCTTGAGTTTTGAGATTTTTGCGTACTTCATCGCGGAGTTTAGCAATATCAGCACCGCCCGCTCCGCTGTTTGCAACGGTGTATTCCTTCATTCCGTTTCCGACAGGGCGCTCAAAAAGAATTCCCTGATCATACAGACCGCGTGCTATATTCATTGCCTTTCCCTTTGCCCAATCCGTTCCGCTGAAAGCAAGATCAATGTTTTGAGAGTTTGGACGAAGATAATCGACATTCATTACAACCTGCGAAATTGCTTCTAAAAGCAAAACAGTTTTGAAAACACGTTCCTGATCGGGATTCAACGAGCCTTTTTTTATCAAATTGAATGAATCAAGAACAGGTCGTACTTTATCGCTCAAATTTTGCTCTTTTGCTGTAAAGAAGTCCCAAAGCATATCCACTGTAAGTGTGTTTGTAGGATTCAGCGGACCGTAGTTCTCGATGAACCACTTAAATCCTTTCGCATCTGTTGTGTCATTGCTGATAATGAAATCAAACATACTGCGAGCATTTGAGCTGAATACGACTGACATATTTTTCAGCATAATAGCTGCATAAGGATGAATTGGAAATACGGAACGGAAATCATCATCGGATACAATTGTTTTTGAGCCAAGCGTTGAATTTTTCTTTATACTTGTAATAATACTGTTTCGTGCGTTACTCAAATCAGAGTTTATTTCGTTTTTGTATGTATCCCATTCGGAAAGAAGAACGGGATCCGTAGTGGTTTTCATAGCTTTTGCCATAAGGCGAAAAGCCATATTATCAGGAATATTTATTCTTACAGCATCATCTCCGACAAATCGGTTAAGCAATTTTAAGTATGTGTTTTTTCTGTTTGTTGAGATGAAATGTTCTGATTCGTGGGTTACAATCAAGAAATAAAAAGGAACAGACTGACTAATTTCAACAAGCGTCTGAAAACCGGTTAATGAGTTTGCGTTATTTTCAAAATACTCCGTGAATTCGTCCCACACGAACAATATAGCAGAAAGACCATTCTCGGCAATAATACTTTTTATCCATTCACACATTGCCGGAATATCCATTTGAAGCGCAGTTATTCCATTGTCCTTTGCAACGCGAACAATACTGCGCATATACTTTGCCACAGTCGCATCATCACCATTGTTAAGCATATCAATAACTTCGTCAACGTGACGGCCGCCAAAATCCCATTGATAGTTATCCTCTTGAATAAGGCTGTCAAAATAGATTCGGTTAGATTCTTTTGCACCCAGCCATTTTAACGTAGCGTCTTTGAGAGAAGACTCTCCCTTGTTTTGAATGCCGTGTTCCTTAAGTGCGGCAGAAATGCTGTTCTGTATTTCTATAATAAGGTCGTTGTCCGAACGAATGGACGCAGACCCGATGCGGTGGATTGCGATAAGTTTTCCACCGTTTTTGTCGGTAATAAGTTTCTGACAAAGGTCGTCGCTCAGTCCGTAATCCTTGAAATATGCACGAATCTCGTCATCGCTTGCCTCAAGAAGAGATTTAACAGTAAGAGCTGCGTGTGACTTACCCGAGCCGTATGCACCTTGAACCCACAAGGAACGCGAATCCTTGCCGGACAACATAATATGTACTTTTTCGAGCAGCTTGACAAATGTTTCGTGCGGATAGTAAGCATTCCATTTTACCTGACCGCTTTTAATCAATTCGGCTGTTACCGCTGCATAGTATTTCGGGTCAATGTTGAAATATTCCTTATATACCTTATCGCTCATTTTATATACCTCCATCAGAACAGTGAAAGAATGTCTTCCGGCTTTTTCTCACTTCGAAGCGTGATAGTTTCTAATCCGAGAGTAAAGCTAGCGTCAATGTATTCGATATAATTTACGGTAAGTCCGTTGAGTATCGCTATCATCGTATCGCGGTCAAGTCCGAAAATGCGAGTGGGGCTTATTCCGTCACGTTCTATTGTGTCGTCAAGCAGAGTTGACAGTCTGAATTGATACGTTCCGCACTTTTCTGCGAATTTGTAGAGGGAGTAGAGAATTACGCGGGGGTCGGGGTTGTTCCATGAACTTCGCTGAATGGAAGACATGGTTCTCTTGACTTCTCCGGTTTTGTTGGTTTTTGAAATAATTTCAGGATTACCAAAACCAATTCTTTGAAAGGAATCATTTGAATCAATAATGACTTTAAATCCGTTCCAGAACTCGCCGCGTGCTTTAGGTGAAGCCTCTTCCATATCAACCGTAAGACGTTCGACACCGTAAAATTCGTCAAACGGAATGTTCTCCACATACCATCTGAATGGTACACTGTATACTAAATTGCAAAGCATTAATGCCCACGATACATCTTCATTTGCGCCAATTTCTTTAATCTTTTCTCCAAAAGGAGTCAACTTACGTTTTTTTATAATACCTGCATCATCCAAAAAGCTGAACATTGTGTCAGTTTTGCGATTTCCGGGCTCAAAGTTTGGGTCTTCCAAATATTTTTTTACCCACTCGGCATCAACACCAACACTCAGATATCGATTGATTCCCTTAACACTTTTCATATTTTTACTTCCTTTCAAAGAGTTATAATAGAGACAGCCTCCAAGTATTTTTAAACACGCATGACATCTCACACATTTATCAGAAATATGCACGCCATTTTCATCCATAGAAATGTTTCTGTGCGAACATTCTGCAACGCAGGTTTTACATTTAATGCAATACTGCGATTTTGCCAACAGACATTTGAATAAGTTTATGAACTCTATTGAATTCCTTGTTCTGTTATCGTTTTGAATAACAAAGATTGAAATATTACCATCTGTTGTTATGATACACGTTCTCCAAACTCCTTTATACTCCAGTCTGTAATTTGGATCATTATCGTCTAATTCTCCGATTGTCTTGTACCATTCTTTCCAATCGGGTTTTAGTCTTAAAACTTTAAAAACCAAACTGTTCTTTTGTTCTTCAAATTGAAAGCGTTCGTCTTCAGAGAACTTTAGTTCTCTGCCGCTCATTCTTGTTTTCCATCCACCTGTTTCCAAAAAATGCTGAGCATTTCCTTCTGACAAATCTTTGTTGCTTGTATTCACTATAATATCGCAGAATTTGTCTACTTCTTTTTTAAAAAAACACCTTTTTATGTATTCGTGTTTTTCGGAAGAGTTCGGACACATAATACAACCAACCCTGTTGAATCCTAATTTATATGCTTCATTCATAAGCAGCTTATTCATAAAGATGTACAAGAAAACCTCGGCTGATGACCAGTTAAGTATAGGATGAAAGCTATACTGCCCAGGAAGCTTTTTACCAAGGCTTAATTCATCATAGTCCGAGCGTGCAACACTCTCATCACCGCGAACTCCTGTTATCATTACTGAGTTCAGCTTTTCAAGATGATATATATCACAAAGTTTGTTTATTACAGGCGCTGTCTTATGCACTGTGCAGCACCACCTTACCTTACGGGCAGGAGGACCAAATTGATTCCATGATTGCGTTGCAGGGAAGTCTGCTTTAGATTCATAAAAAGCAATACCCATTTCTTGACAATATTTATTTATTTTTTCGGCTAATTTTATGGTTGTCGGAAATTCCATATCGGTATTCCCAAATATAACCTTAAACCTGTCATGCGGAATCGCCCTCTGCACAATATCAAGTGCAACAACGCTGTCTTTGCCACCACTGAAAGCCACATAGAACAGGTCAACCTTATCCTTGTATTCAAAATAGGTGTTGTACACCTTTTGAATGGTTTCCTGAGCAAGATTTTCAATCAGCTCGGCGTTCTTATTAACCATTCCGTCAATGTCCACAAACCGCAGCTCTTTGCCATCCGGCTCGGGTTCCTCGAGAATGACCAACTCTGGTGCTGTGTAAAGCGAACCACCCTTTGTCTTTGCAACCGTTCTGCCACAATAGATGTAATTGTTCGCTTCCGCCCACATAATCGGTGCGGTGTCATCTTTAGGGTAATTCCAATATTTATCAAAACCGAGTATGTCAAGTTCCCTGTAATAGACAGGGCGCGGTTCTTTGCTGAATTTAGATTGCTCTGTTATCAGGAGCAGACCGCCTGTTTCCTCGTCCCATATATACTGATACATTTTCGTATCCTCTTTTCCGTTAGTTTTGTGGTTGTACAGATGTCTGATTTACCGCACGAAGAATAATCCCTATGTCTTTGTAGCTTCGTCTTGCCTGATAGCCTTTTTCAACGAGATAATTCAACGCACTTTTTTCCGTAAATATTTTGCCTGCCTTCTTTAGCACATCGGTGATAAGTGCGTTATAGTCGCTGATCGCGGATTCCGAACGCACTATTGCCCCGCAGGTTTCTTTCATTCCAAAGCAAGTATGAATCAACTTGAATTTTCGGCTGAAATTAAACAAATAGCTTTCCAAAACGAAGTTGTTCCATTGATACTCGATGTTGGGAAAAGACAAAAACAAATTTATCTCTCCGAGAGGAACATACTCTCCTTCAAACATTCCGTGAAGAATTTTGTCAATTTCATCAACATTGAACTCTATTTTGTCCTTGCGAATAAATTCATTTTCATTAAGTCTAATCATCTCTGAAAGAACAGCATCCCAATAAATATTCGTTTGCATTTCATCAGCGAACTCCTTAAGTTCACTGTAAGTCATTTTTTCGCGCTCTCCGGCAAACTGTCCGAACACCTCATTTGTATTTATCTCACAGCCTATTCGTGTGATGATAGGACCATTGAAAGAAAAATGTTCACCAAGAAAATACGCAAGACAATTGCGAACGCCGTATTTTGTAAAATCTTCCGAATTTATTGCAAGGCTCGGACATTTTTCGCTGATAATTCTCATAAGCTCAACATCTGTAATATGACCGAAATGATTCAATTCCTCGTCAATCGAAGTAATAAGAATATTTTTTTCGTTTTCACTTATCGGGAAATTAGGAGCGAAGAAATATTTGCCTTGCAATACGTTAACAAATGTTTTTTCAGTTGAAAGCACAAATTTGATTTTGTCTTTAGTAATATACCACAAAGCCTCATCTATTTCTTCAATAGTCATCGGAATATGTGAACCGCTGAGGACACGCCTAATATCTTCGGTAGGGTTTGGCGTTCTGTCATACATCATTAGGTGTGAATGATATTTGAAAAGCTTGATTTCGAAGTGTTCCCTGATCAGCTCACTTAATGCATCTTCAGTATAAATGTGAAGCTCGTCCGCAAGCTGTTTGCGATAACGCTCGAATACTGCGGCAGGATAGATTGCTGTTGCACCTTCGTCTATCACCGATTTAATATCAGAAAGAATAGAATTAAGCAATTCATTATGTTCGTTATTCTGTTTTGGGAACACTCGTCCGTCACGCTGCGTTCCAATTTGGCACAGAATATTATCAATTTTCTCATCGGTTTGCTCCGGCGTATTTCCATATTGTGAAACGTAATAGTTCTTGAAACGCCCACGAAATATTGCTCTGCCTAGCTGATAGCCGTCCTCACTGAAACAGGTTTCCAAAATGAATGTATATCTCAGTTTTTCCTCTTCGGAAATATCACAAGTTGATTCTCTATTTTGCTCAATTTTGTTTTCATCTGTAGTAAAGTCAGAGGGTACAGCTTGCAATTCATCGTCACCAAGGTTTTCTTGTGTTGAATTGTTGGAAACGCTCGTCAAAAAACGGACATAGAGCTTTAAAAACAAGAATACTGTTGATAGATTGTGTTTAAAATGATTATGAAATGACCTGTCTTTTTCCAATGTACTAATTACTTCATTGATTTCGGAAGTATCGGTAATGGATAATATGGGATGAGGGATTATTCTCATTGCGATACAATATTTCTCCACATCGCCAAAGACAGTATTTAATTCGGAAAGCCGGGAAGAAGAAACCGTACTTGACAGCCAAGTAAAGAACTGTTTCTGAATAATTTGATTTTCAGACATTCTGTTCATTCATCCTTTTTTGAATTTTGTTCAAGTTTTGCTTGACTCTCTTACATAATACGCAATTATTATATCACATTTCTTCATAAAACGCAAGTGTTTTGTGTGATAATTTACATAATATGAAAGTTTGGAGGCAAAATAATGTACGATTTTGGTCAATTATTACACGATTTGAGAAAAAAGAAATGTATGACGCAAAAGCAACTTGCTAATAAACTTGGTGTAACCGAGGCAACAGTAAGCAGATATGAAAGTAATACGGCGACTCCGCCGCTTGATACTCTACGATCAATAGCGGCGATAATGAACGTGTCGCTTGATGAGCTTTTAGGTACAGAGCAGCATTTTACGGTTTCAATTTTTGGACTCACTGAACAGCAAACTGAAATAGTACGCAATCTTATAGAGTCATTCCGTATTCTTAACACGCAAGCCTTTCCAAGAATATCTGCAGAAAACTATGCTTTGCTTGGAAAGATAACTGCGGAACTTACAAAATAGATAGACAGATTCCAAACAATTCTCTTCGCACCACAGATATGAAATTTCCTCGTGTGTATCCCCCAAAAACGGAATAGAACAACCACTCTGTCCTAATAATATGCACCTCCAAAAATATGACACTTTTGGAGGTGCGCATTACACAACAAGATTATTCCTATCGCTAACACCGCAGATTCTTGTAAAGCGTAGTCTTCCTCACCCCCGTCATCTCAACAATCTCGCTAACCGTGTATTCCCCCGTCTTATAAAGCCGAACGGCCTTCCTAACAGCATCCTTATCCGCCGGAGGCCGTCCGCCTTTTCTGCCCCTTGCACGAGCTGCGGCAAGTCCCTCTTTCGTGCGGTCGGCGAGGACATCGCGCTCAAATTGAGCAAGCGCCGACATCAGCGTAAACAACAGCTTTCCCGTGCTGCTCGTCGTGTCAATCGACTCTTTCAGCGACACGAGATTCACACCTTTCTCATTGAACGTTTCCATCAGCAAAATCAAATCCTTCGTGCTTCTACCAAGCCTCGACAGTGATTCAACAACGACAGTATCGCCCTCGGTAAGCCGTTCCAGCAGCTTTTCAAGCTCGGGACGATTGCGCTTTGTTCCCGTCATTTTTTCGTTGAAAATCCTGTCCACGCCGTACTTTTCGAGCATATCAATCTGCCTGTCGAGATTCTGCTGTTCGGTGGAAACTCTTGCATATCCGAAAACAAAGTTCTTCATTTTCACCAATCTCCGCAGTACGAATACTCGCACAAAATCTCGTCAATCGCGCACTGGAGCGCGTTCGGGACGTAAATCATCTCCTCAATTTCGTCCTCGGAATAGCCATATTCCAGCAGCAAATCGATATGCTCCGCGGCAACTCCGATTTGCGATGCAAACAGCTTTAACTGCCGAATTTCCGCAGAATCAAAGTCGGCGCGCTCCTCGCTCGGCTCATTCCACCAGCGCGGGTGATAGTTAAACAAATAGCGGTAATCCCAGTCGGTGTAGTGGCTGATGTCAAACTCGCCGCGCTCGATTTGCCCGTTTACGTCAATTTTCACGATGTCGCCGAGGTCAACCGAAGCCTCCTCAAACGGCGCACAGAGCAGCCCGAGCTTACCAAGCGCGGTACACAAAATCGCGTCCGTGCTCGCGTAAATGTAGAACCCCTGTTGCCGAAAATGGTACAGCGCGAGCGGGTTGTCGCCCTTGACGAAGAACAGATTTTTCGCCGCGTCAAGTATCGTGAAAACGAACGAACCCTCAACTTGCTCCGCCATTTTCGCTACGGAATTAAAGTCGAGGGAATCGTGCTGCTCCAAGAGTTGAACCGCGATGTAGCTGTCCGTTTCAATGTTGGTTTTCGGCAAATTCAGCTCGCTGCGAAGCCGCTTGTCGTTATATAGCACGCCGTTGTGAGCGAGCGCAAACGGCATATCACCGCACTTTCCGAAGAACGGGTGATTGTTGAAATTCTGCGATTTGTCGCCCTGCGTAGCCATTCTCGTGTGCCCCAAAATCACGTTCGTGCCGAGCGGCAAACGAAGGTGCAATCTGCTCGCGGGCTCGGGTCTTTTGTAAATCGAAATCTCGCCGCGGTAAATGTAGGCGAACCCTGTCGCGTCCTTTCCGCGCACCTCGCACTCGCGCGAAAGCACCTTCAAAATCTTCTCGCGTTGCCGCGTGGAAAAATGATTTTTATAGTCGATAAGTCCAAAAATTGCGCACATTTTAATCGTCCTCCTCCGTTTCTACAGGCGCGTTGACATAAAGTTGACGCTCCTTCAGATAAGTTACAAGTTCCCTGTTTTCGCTCGGAATTTTCGTCACAAAATCTGTCCAACTCACGTTTGCGATTTCGCTGTCCGAGAGGTTCAGCGCGTAATCACAAATCAGGTTGACGAGCTCAAGTGTCGCGAAAATCGTGTTGACTTTCAACGTTCCGCGAAACATACGAAACTCAATCGTATTCCAATTCGTGATATTCACGCACGCGTAGCGCCCGTTTGCACCCTTTTTCGCGTCCTCCATAATCTCCTTTGGGTTGGCTTTGTAGCCGTACCGCGCCGCCCTTCTGCTCATCTGATATTCGGTTCTGCGCGAGAATTTCAGCAGCTCATTCCAATGGTGTTCGACAAAATAAAGTACCCTTGAAATACACTCGTCCTGCTCCTCGCGGGTATCGCCGAAAGTTGACCGATTAACGTGAACGTGAAGCCCGCAAGTGCTTGTTTTATGCGATTTGTAGCCGAGTTGGATTGCCTTGTGACAGACGTCGTGCCACGGCATTTGGTCCTTGTGATAGTCGAGCGTCATCGGGTGTGTGACAATTTCCATTCCATCGTTCAACGAGCCGTCCGACTTTATGTAAATGTGCTCGAGCCCGTTCCAGTTCGCCTCATCGAGAATTTGCTCGGCATTTTCACCGTCCTTTCCGCCCTCGTCAATTTCAAGTTCAACGCCGAAAAACCGCTTGCTGTCGCCGTAAAACAGCGGGTCGGGCTTGTAACCGTAATCGTGGATTGCGCCGCGATTGTGTTGTTGGTAACAGTCGCGGCAATACGCGTAATCGTCGCCGTCCGCGTAGTACGCGTCGTCAAGATGAATAATTCTGCCGCAGTCCTCGCACGTTGTATAATAGCGGTCGTAACAGCGTTCGCAGAGCGGGTAATCTGACGTTCCATTGTTGTCGTCAACCCAAATCCGAGTGTCGCAATGCGAGCAGATTGTGGTGTGCTCGTGCAGGCAATCTTCACACAAAATTTGCTCGTCGAACGTGAACACATCGCCGTCGATTTCGCAGCCGCACAGCCCACAGCACGGCAATTCGTTGATTTCTTTTTCCATCGTTTTCCTCCTCAATATTCCTCGGCAAGCAGCATTGTCGAGTGGCTTTCATCGTCGATGACAAAGACCTTCATGGTCACGGGTTTTTCGCTCGAAAACAGGTATTCCTTGCGATATTCGGGCTGCTCTTGCTCGTGAATTATCCGCTGTTTCCCGTCATCAACGGACAGGCAAAAAACTTGGAGGTAGTCCTTCTCGGCTACCTCCATCGTGTCTATAAGCCCCCAGAGAACAATTTGCGTCAACAGTGGGAGCTCGCTGTTGATGCCGCTCGTGGCGTAGCGCGGGTTGTTGAACATTGCTTTCCCTCCTCAAAAAAATTTCCCCATATCGCACGGATATGGGGATTTTCTGTTTGCCGTTATAAACGGATAGCTTATATATAGCTACATGGAGATAATATATAATCGGAAAAGCGGACTTTTTCTGAGAAAAATCGCTATGCTTTCTTTGAATTTATAAGGTTGTTCAACTCTTCTCTTGACAAACGTGTTATTTAGCGTCAACATTTTGAGCAATTGCATTTGGCATGTCATCAATCACTGCAAGAGAATTCGGGTCGTTTGCATACTCTATAATTGAATCAATATTATCAAAAATGAACTGCTGTGCATCGGAGGAATATGTGTTGACATAGTATTCACCGATAGTGTCGCTGGTTTTGAGATGTGATATGATTCCAAGCATCTCGCCGTCTTTTGTTGGAACTTTATACTTTCCCTTCATTGTGAGAAAACCGATATACAGGAAATAGTCGTTTATCCACTTTGCCTGAAATTTATAGTGCCCGCTTTCATTGGAAACAGACTTTATAACATCAACAATCTCCTTAAGATATGCGTCATGGTCAAGCGGAACAAGAAGCTGCTTTTTCTCATCGCTTATTTCAAATGGTTTTCGTCCGCGCTGTTTCGGAACGTACTGATCAAAACTCCTCATTTTTATTTCATCAGCAAGAACCCCAGACACATAAGTCAAGCATTGAGAAATCTTCTCTTGCTTAATCAAATCACCGTCCGATACAGGCTCATCCGAAAGCGGATTTATGCCCTTGGACATCTTTTCGATATACTCCTGCGCGTGTTTCAAAATGTCAAGCTCGGTCATAGTTTCACCTCGTAAATCTGTTGAAATACTCCTCAAGTTTCCTATCGCAAATATCCGAAATCTCCGACTTTTCTTCCTCGGTCAAAGCTTTCCAAACGGTCGGCTCAACCTCGATGATACCAAGCGTTTTCGTGTGACGAAGCATTTGCATATCCTCAAAACGCTTGAAAGGGTTGGTTAGAATATTCCGCTCGGCGTCTTTATCGGTGTAACCACCCTTTGCGAAAATACTGTTCGGCTTTTCGACAACAAGACCTCTGCTGCGCCTGTCCTCAAAAAATTCTCTGAAATACGCGACAATATCGCACAGCTTAATTCGTCCTTTTCCATCGGCGTTTTTCATAACCGCTTTAATCAAAACAGGCTTATAAGAATAGCTCATATCCATCTGTCGAACCATTTCCATAAACAAACCCTTGCGGTTTTGGTCATTGATTAACTCCCAGTGAAATTCCTTGGCAGCATTTTCAAGAGTTTCCTCAGTAAAATATTTGAACACCCTGTGTTCGCTCATCGGAACAATCAAGTCGGGCAAAATTTTGCCGTCTCGGATATATTTTTCAACCGTTTCCGAAGCCGCGTCAACCCTGCGCACAAACTCCATCTGCGAAATCATGCCCTCTGCCTCTTCCTGCCAGTTGAACACGTCAACCGCCTCATAATCCGTTGCGCTTACAGGAAAATCTATAATTGCCTCCGGCTTCTCTCCTTTTGCATACAACTCGTCATCAATCGCTCTCTGCCGCGCCGTTCCCAGAACCAGCTTTCCCGGTTTATAATCGCCGAGTTTGAACAAGCGGTGCATTGAATACGGCATATTGTATTGGCTTGCATTATCCACAAAATCAAATACCAGCAAGCAATCCTTGCCCTCAGCTAGCCTCATTCCTCTGCCAAGTTGTTGAGTGTAGAGAACCTTCGACATTGTGGGGCGCGCCATAAAAAGCACCTCGGTTTCGGGACAATCCCAACCCTCGTTGAGCAGGTCACACGCGCACAGTACCTTAATTTCACCCTTTTGAAATTTCGCGAGACACTCCTTGCGCTCGGACGATTTCATATTGCCCGAAACCGCGCAAGCGTTCACTCCGCGCTCCCTTATCATCTCGGCAATCTGCTCGGCGTGTTTTACGCTTGCGCAAAAAATAACGGTTCGTTTTGTGCTCACATATTCCATAAACGTATCGACAATCAGCGTGTTTCTCTCGGGAACAAAAATCTTACTTTCAAGGTCGCGGATATTGTACTGAACGCTGTTGAAACGAACCTTTGTCAAATCAACATTTGTGTGAATTCTTATGCAACGAACGGAAACAAGTTCCCCTATTTCAACCGCGGTTTTGATATCAAGCTTGTGCGCGGTTTTTTTGAAGATATCGAGAATGTTTTTGTCATCGGCGCGCTCGGGTGTTGCCGTCAAGCCAAGCGTAAACGTGGGCTTGAAATACGCGAGAACTCTTTGATATGTATCGGCAGACGCGTGATGTGCCTCGTCAATTATCAGATAACCAAAATCCGTTTCACGAAACAGCTCAAGGTTAGATACAACACTTTGTATGCTTCCGCAGACAACAAACGCGTTCGGCTCTTTTATACCGTCCGTGAATTTTCCGACAGAAACCTCGTCCCAAAGCGATTTGAACGTTTGATACGCCTGCTCAACCAACTCGTGCGTGTGTGCAAGAAACAGAGTTCTTTTGCCCACACGTTTTGCGTCGGACACCGCGGTGACGGTTTTTCCCGTGCCTGTCGCGTGGTATAGCAAAGCTATGGTTTCGTGATTCTCACGCATTTCTTCGAGCGCCGCAAGAGCCTGTTTCTGATGCTCTTTCAACTCTAGTTCACTGCCGTCAAGCGATTTTCCGCGCTGTTCGGGAAGATAATCCGCCGCCTCGCGAAAAGCGGGGCTTGTCCCCACAAACAAACGAAGCTCGTCCTTTACCTTTTCGGGCTGTTGCTGCATTTGCCTAACTGCCCAGCGGTAGACGTCCCAGCCGAGATGAACCATACTGTTCTGTTTCAGCAAATCATCACAAAACTTGTTCTCGGAAACAAGTTTCGGGTTGTGCGATGCCTCATCATCAATCTCAATCGCAATCTTCTGAATGCCGTTTTCAAGAAAAAAATCAGCATATCGGTCGTTTTGATATATGTCGTAAAAGTGATATTGCGTGTACAAAAATTTCGCTTTTTCCGCACCGAAGGTGTCCGAAAACAGCTCAATAAACAAGTCCTCGGCAGCGCTTCCCGAAGCGGAATGATACTCGGTTTTTGCCATAATTGCACCTCTTATTAATCAACGCTTTCGAGGAAAATTCCGTCTTGAAATCCACCGCGCTTTTCAGCCTTTGCCGCCCTCACGCGCTCCAGCTCCTCAACCGAATACCCGCGTGCCTCGGCAATCGCGTACAGCACCTCGAGTACATCAGCCATTTCCTCGATGCTTTTGTCAGCTTGGTACTCGGCGCACTCCTCGTTAAGTTTGCGGTCAAGTTCGGCGAGATATTCTTCGTTTTCAAGAACACGACAATGTGCAGTCTTTCCCGATTTTTCGATTATTTCGGGGATTTTGTCACGGACGAGTTTGTTGTGAATTATCGTTGACATTTTCATTCCTCCATCGCGGATTTGTTAGTATAATTATACCATATTATTGCAATTATGTCAATTCACTTTAATCATTTTTGTGAAGTCAAAAAGCAGTTGTCGCAAAACATAATTTCACCTTATCGACTGAATTATCTTTACAGATTATTTTCAGACTTTTCCAACTCTTCCACAAGAACACACTGTCTCACAGGATAACGGCTGTACACAAACACCGTACAATCATTGTCGAGGAGTCTTGCCCTGCCGACCGCCTGTTCAAGCTCGCTTTCGATGAAATACGTCTGTATCTTCTGCATAAATTCGTCCTTGAAAGTCATCATATGAAACGAATATCCGTTACGGGTCAGCTTCCGTTGTGCGAGAGTGCCTTTGCATGCGTTTTTACCAAGGTTTTCTGCCACAAGAAGATATACAAATTCTGGAAGATGCGGAGTGCCGATAACCACAAGGTCTTTTCCGGAAAAGCTGTTTATGCCCAGCGCTTTTCCGAAGTACATTTTTCGGTCATTTGGTACATCAATACAGCTCATAAATTTCTTGAATGTGATAAAATTGCAGTCGCGGTGTTCTTCAACGATTTGTCCGAATAATTCCGACGGGTCTTTTTCAAAGTAATATCTGCTGAAATTTTGAGAATGATTCTGAATAACCTTTCCGCGATACGCAGCCTCGGGCAGCTCAACAAATCTGCAATGCGGAAACAGTATGCTGTGAATGTCCTCATCAGCCGTTGCCGAGAGCATTATACATCGCTTATAAGAATCGGGAAAACTTTTCTTGACTAGAAAATTCAGCGTGTTCTCATTTGCGTCATAGTAGTACAAACCGGCGCGCAAAACACCGATAATGCAGCTTTGTGCATTATCATCGCAGAATTTGTTGATAAAATAACGACTTTCTTCACGACTTATATATAGCGCTTCGCTCGAAATATATCTTGATTTCCCGTCGCATTGGTTAAGGATATTTTGGATTTTATAAATATACTTGTTATTATCGCAATTAGAAACGGCGTTTCTCAGAGCATCTACATCTGCCTTTTTAATCTGAATCATAGTCTGAAAAATGTCTTCATCAATCACTATTGTTGTATCCAAAAGCGCATTTTCTTCCAAAGTCATAAGCCTTGCGTGAGTCATAAATACAATACCGTCCGATGACAATGCCTTATCAATCCGTTTGAGATATTCCCGGATTTGAGGGTTTTGCGGCGCAAGAGTTTTCAGATACTCACTCACCATTTCTTCTGTACCCAGGCTGTAAAGGTCGCTGATATGCTTCATTTCCTGATTTTCCAGACAATAATTCAATTCCTCTGTTGTCGGCACTACGGTAACGTTTATACCCATATCTACTGTTCTGAAATATACCTCCTGCATAAGAGCACTGTTTGGGAATGCCATTATTACCTTATTTTCTACTTTTTGAATTGCCTTTAGCGCAGCCGTGGTTTTTCCCGAGCCGGTTTGCGTTTTAATAACCGTGTTGCCGACACTTGAACAAATTGCGTTCTCTATTTCAGAATAAACACTCATATGCAGCTCGTCAAGGCTGATATCATAGATTTTCCCGGAAATCTTTACAAACTCCGCGAGGTCATTTTTCATTGTCTGTATTGCCGTCTGCTTGTGAATACAGCAATCACAGTAAGGGCAATAGCTCTCACATCTTGTCGGAAAATAACAGTGATTTACAACATACTTCATCTGATAATACTTTCTCTCGGGATTATTGTATAACTCGGGATATTTCCTTATTGTACGCATAAATTCGGCTTGCCCGTTATTCAGATAAATCATATTGGTACAAAGCCCAAACCACTCGTTATGAGGGAATTTTCTCTCCCCAGAGATAAACTCACGATACAGTCTGCACCTTTCCGATTGCTCTGTCGGATTATTATGCTTTATGTAAAAATCACTGTTCTTAATCTTAGGGCTACACCGCATAATTATTATCGTTTAATCGCGCCGAG
>UMHM01082239.1_pt1 | contig 22433 bp, 16 predicted proteins | sample 1965501 | NCBI WGS metagenome assembly UMHM01 (sample SAMEA4836095, study PRJEB28245) | human gut metagenome | biome: gut microbiome; material: fecal sample | place: Denmark | collected 2008
TGAAGAGCTTTGTCATAAACGGTCGTTTACACGGCATATAAAGACACATAACGTGTTTTGCCGCAAAACCCTGCACGGCAAAGTGTACAAAATGCCGCGGCAGAGTTCTACATCCGCCGCGGCATAAAGTTTATCTGATTTGAAAATGGTCGGCGGCCTCACTCGTCGTCCTCCATATAGGCGATATATGCGGACACGCGGAACACATTGTTCTCATGGCTTATTTCAAGCTTGCCGCCGTATTTGCTGACAACCTGGCGGACGTTTGAAAGACCGATGCCGTGGAAGCCGCTATTGTCCTTTGTGGAAAAATATGTTGAGCTTCTATACGAGACCTGTCCGTTATATGAGTTTGACACGTCCACGCACAGTATGCCGCTGGCGAGGCGGATATCGACGTCGATAAACCGTTCCTCGTCGCTGCCAATCTGGGCGCAGGCCTCTGCGGCGTTATCGAGGAGGTTGCCAAGCAGGATGCATATATCCACATTGTTTATGGTCAGCGCGGGCGGAACCATCACGCACAGGCGAAGCTCCACTCCGTCCTGTTTTGCCTTGCCAAGCTTGTCGTTCAAAAGCGCGTTTATAAGGAGATTGTCGCAGTTCGTCACGGGCGCGGTCATGGATTCAATGGTGTTCTGGAGGGAGTAGGCGTATTTTGCAAGCTCCTCATACTGCCCCTGCTCGACCAGAGAGACCATGGTGCGCGTATGGCTTTTGATATCGTGGTTGATACGGCGAAGCTCCTGCTGGTGCTTTTGCAGGTCGGTATAATACTTCTCCTGCACGGCCAGCATCTGCTCCAGCGTCGCGGAATAGCTGAGCGACTCCGTGAGGGAATCGTTCACCTTATTGAGCGAGTAGAGCATACACGCGGTAAGGAACAGCAGCGTCGCCGTGACGAGGTTGTCTGTAAGCCTTATCGAGCTCATAAGCTCGCCGGAATATATCTGCGAATAGAGATAATACTGCTTCAGGACAAGGAAGAAGATGAAAAACGGGATGAGAAACGACGTTATCATCATCGGGATGAACTTATTGCTCATCACCTTGCCGTAGCTGTAGATCACCAGTGTGAACAGCACCACCATGACTGTCAGCACCAGCTGCGTGATATAACTCGGGCTGTAATTGACGGGGATTGTGTCAAACGACAGCCCGCGCGCCGCCCACGTCGCAACGAAGGAATAGAACGTGGCCGAATAGTTCAGCGCGATGCACACGAAGGATATGCCGAGGCGGGAGCTGTTTGAGCCTTCATAGAAGAGATACGCCGTTATCGTGATGAGCACGTATGCTATCATGAAAACGTAGTACACCTGAAAATTATTTGCCGCGTCGTATATGGAGACGAGGAAGTATATCAGCAGCATCAGCAGGTAGTAGGCGTTGTGCCGGTGATTGCGCTTCATCAGCCTTGAAAGCTGAAAATGCACGAGCCACGTCTCACTCAGGCCGACGAGCAGAAGCAGAGGAATACTGTTGCTTATCTGCATACCAGTGCCTCCCTATCTCTTTCCGCGGCGGCTGTTTTCGCTGACATAGGTCAGCAGCGCGTCGTTCAGCGCCGCAGCGCGCAGCTTGGAAACGTCCAGATTCTCGCCGTTTATAAGCGTCACGTACAGCTTTGATATGCGCTTTATATGCCGCAGATTCACAAGGAAGCTTTTATGGATGCGGAAAAAGCCCTTATCCGCATAGTCGTCCTCTATCTGCGAAAGCTTTCCGCGGAAGGGGTACTGCTCCTTCACGGTATGCGCCGTGATGGTGTGCAGGTTCGAGTCGAAGTACAGGATGTCGTCAAGCTTGAGCTTGGTTATGCCCTTGCTGCTGTCGATGACGAAATACGTCTCATCCCGCTCAGACACGTTGTCAAGGATGGTCCTTATCTCGCTCAAAAACCGCTCGGTATCCAGCGGCTTTGTGAGATAGCGCCACGCGTTGACAAGATAGCCCTCCAGCGCGAACTCCCTTGTGGACGTCACGATGAGGATGGGCATGGACACGTCATACTCCCGGATGCGCTTGGCGGTCTCGATGCCGTTGATGCTGTCCATGACCATGTCAAGGATCAGCAGGTGATAGCGCGTGCCCGCCTCAAAGGCCTTTATCAGGCTGAACCCGTCCGTATAGGCGGTCAGCTCAAACTCCACCCCCTCGCCGCGCAGAACATCCAGCGCCGAGGAAATGGCCTTGATATCGTACTTATTGTCGTTGCAGATGGCAATCCTGAACATGTCCTTCTCCCTTTCTGCGGTTTTCTACCTTACCGCAGTTTTATTTTTCTTTCCAATAATAAAGCACAGGGTAATTATCGCCAGAGATGCGCCAAGATATGAAATTATCGCGCTGCCGGTAAGCCCGACAGCGATGAACGCCGCGATGGATATAACGCCGGTTATCGCCGCGTAGGGCAGCTGCGTCGTGACGTGGGCAAGGTGCTTGCACCCCGCGCCTGCGGAGGAGAGCACCGTGGTGTCCGCCAGCGGCGAGCAATGGTCGCCAAAGACACAGCCGGAAAGCCCCGCGCCGAGGACCATGTACATATACGACGGATCGACCGCCGCGCACACGGCTATCGACGTGGGCAGCATGATGCCCATCGCACCCCATGAAGAGCCGGTGGAGAAGGAGATGAGCGCGGAGATGACGAAGATGGCGGCAGGAAGCGCCCATCCCGGAAGCCACCCGCCGAGCGCCGCCGCGATGCACGCGCCGGTGCCGAGCATGCTGCTGCCGAGAAGCTCGGAAAAGCTCCACGAGAGGACAAGTATGATGACCGATGTGACCATGGATTTGACGCCGTTTATAAAGGCCTCGTTGAAGCGGGAAAAGCCCATCTTCCTGCGCCCGACGAGCAGCGCGAAGCATATCACCAGCGCGATGAGCACCGCGCTTGCAAGCGAGCTGTCCGGGTCGCAGTACATAAGCGCGTCCTGAATGCCGCGCCCCTCCGTGAAGAAGCCGCCCGTATAGAGCATGACCATAAACGTCGCCGCGACAAGGCTTATAATGGTGATCAGCATATCCGCGGCCGTGCCCTTCTGACGCACGCCCATGTCGTCAATTACACTTTCGTTTATGTCCACAAATATGCTCGTGTCAACGCCCGTGCGGGCATAGTCGTCCTCGTACCGCTTCATCGGGCCGATGTCGGCCCTGAACACTATCACCGCCACGACCATCAGAAGCGTCAGCCATGCGTAAGCGTTGAACACCGTGGCGCTGAGGAAGGCCTGCATCCCCGGCACCTCAATGCCGTAGCGCGCAAGCTCCGGCACGGAGAGGGAGATGACCGTCGCCACCCAGCTTGAAACGGGCATAAGTATCGTCACCGGCGCGGAGGTCGAGTCTATCAGATACGCGAGCTTTGCGCGCGATATCTTGAACTTGTCCGTTATCGGGACCATCACATTGCCGACCGTTATCGCGTTGAAGTAGTCATCTACAAATATAACACATCCAAGAAGAAAGGTAAAGCCCTCCGCGCTGCGTTTTCCCCTTATCATACGCACTGCGGAGGCGGAAAATGAATTTGCACAGCCCGCCGCGGTGAGGATGGCGATAAGCCCGCCCAGCATCACAAGGAAGAAGATGAGCAGCAGGTTTTTCGGCGTGCCCGCGGCGCTCACCATCATCTTGAGTCCGTATATCGTCATGTCCAGCACGTTTCTCCCCTCAAGCGCGCCCGGCGGGGCCACGGCGCCATAGATGCCAAGGCCAAAGACGATGCCCATGAGAAGCGAGAATATAATGTTTCGTGTGCTGACGGCAAGTATAACTACCAGAATCGGCGGCAGAACGGACAGCCATGTAAGGGTTTCCACATCGATCCTCCTCGAAAAAGGGATGCATAGAGCAGAATCAGCCCCCTGCCTGCCCGTGTAGGCCGACCGGGGACTGATCTGTGCAAATGCTTAAGCTATGTATTTAGTATTGCTTCTGATATCACTTCTTGTAGAGCGTCTCGCCCCTGAACAGAGTGCGCTCGACCTGGGCAAGGCCGATGTCCTCGCTCTTGCAGGTGAGAACGTTCTGATCGACGACGATTATGTCTGCCTCCTTGCCGACCTCGATGGAGCCGCTGACGTCGTCAACGAAGTTGGCGTATGCCTGTGCGATGGTGAAGCTGTCGATCATATCCTCGATGCAGGCGCGCTCTTCGGGCCAGAAGTCGCCGTGTATTCTGGGGTCGTCGTAGTTGAGGACCCAGGGGTGATAGTTGTCGGGGGCTATTCTCGTCACGCCGATCTCCATGCCGACGAAGGGATTGGGAACGGCAGTGATGGGATAGTCGCTGGCGTTTGCGACGACGCAGCCGGACTTGAAGAAGGAGTTGATGGGATAGGTGTGGGCGATGCGGTCCATGCCGGTGTAGGTGCCGTTGACGAAGTAGGTCTCGTCTATCTGCGCCCAGTAGGAGTTGAGCATCGCAACAACGCCCATGTCCTTGAATCTGTGGATGTCGTTGGGGTCAACAAGGAAGATGTGGGTTATGCAGTGGCGTCTGTCCTCGCGGCCGTTCACCTTCTGCGCGTACTCTATCGCATTGAGAGACTGCTTGACGGCGGCGTCGCCCGCGCAGTGCACGTGGATGCCCATACCGGCCTTGTCGATGGCCGCGACGCACTTGTTCATGTTGTCGGGATCCCATATCTGGTCGCCGCGCCAGCCCTCGGGGCGGCCGTCGGCCTTCTCGTAAGGCTCAAGCAGGAAGGCGGTGATGGATTCGAGAACGCCGTCCATGAAGAACTTGACGGCACGGGTCTTGAACATGTTGCGGCCTTCGTTGTCTCTGTTCTTGGCCTCGACTATCTTCTCGACCTGCTCGGGGCCCTGATGCGGGTCCATCCAGTAAGCGCCGCGGAAGTATATCTTCAGCTTGCCCTCGTCGTCGAGCTGCTTTATAGCCTCGACAGCGTTGGAGTTTATGTACAGCCAGGGGTCGTATGCGCCGGTGAAGCCGAGGGCGAGTATCTTGTCCTGATACGCCAGAACGCCTTCCTTGTACTGCTCGATGGTGAAGTCGGGCAGGGCGTTGAGGATGAGATCCTGCGCCTTTTCACGGAAGCAGCCGTGCGCGCTGCCGTCGGGGTTGCGCTCTATGCGGCCGTTCTCGGGGTCGGGGGTGTCGTTGGTGATACCGGCGACCTCAATGGCCTTGGAGTTGCACCACAGGGAGTGGAGCGTCTCCGCCTGCACGACTATGGGGATCTCCGTGGAGACCTCGTCGAGGGCTTCCTTGCGCGGGCCGACGCCGGGGAACACGGCCTCGAGATAGCCCTGTCCGCGCAGCGCGGTCAGGCCCGGATGCTCCGCGATGAACTTCTTCATTGCGGCGACGTATTCCTCTTCCTTGTCCATGCCGGCAAGGTCGATGCCGACGACGGTGGAGGTGGCGCTGGTGTAGTGCGCATGGCCTTCAAAGAAGGACGGCATCAGCATCTTCCCGCCGAGATCGACGACCTCGGTCTCCGGGCCGACGTATGCCTCGACACCGGCGTTATTGCCGACGTATGCTATCTTTCCGTCAACGACGGCGACGGCTTCCGCGATGGTGCGGGCCTTGTCCGCAGTGTAGACGACACCGTTTTTAAAGACTATGTTTGCTTTCATTCATGATCTCCTTTTTTCAGATTTTTGATTTTATATTCGGATATTTTTCCGCTTTATTATTCCGCGGGGGCGGTCTTTTCCTTCTCCGCCACCTTCATCAGCACAACGCCGAGGCCGAGGACGACGGCCGCGCCGATAACGACGAACACGAGCTGGGTCATGTTGATGGGCACGCCGGGCGTCCATACGAACAGCACGCAGGTGCCGATGGCGATGAGCTCAGCGATCCTGATGAGCAGGGTGGACAGCCACTTGGGGCCGGGGAAAACGTAGGGACGCGGGGTGTCCTTGTCGGTCTTCTTGAGCTTGAAGTACGCCTCGAAGTTGATGATGTAGGGGATGATGAGCAGCAGGCTGGTGCAGGAGAATATCGCCCAGAACACGTCCTCCGCGGAGCCGGTGATGAGGTTGGAGGCGAGGGTCATAAGCGTGGCCATGATGCCGGAGATGACGATGACGCCGATGGGCTGGCCGTTCTTGTTGCGCTTGGTGAATACCTTGGGCAGGTCGCCGGTCTCACCGGCGATGGCGGCGGTGTTGCACGGCGCGCCGATCCACAGCATGCCCTGAATGAAGATGATGGACAGGTAAACTATACCGGCCATGACGACGATGCCGCCCATGATGCCGCTGGTGCCGAAGCCGGCCTGCATTGCCTGGATGATACCGGTGGTGATGTTGACGTCCTTAACGGGCAGCGCCCACAGCATCGCGGTGTAGGACACGATGTACAGCGCGCCGACGATGAGCACGTTCTTGATGGCAGCGCGGGGAACGTCTCTTGCGGGGTTCTCCATCCTGCCGTTCGCGGCGGAGGTCTCAAAGCCGAGGAAGTTATAAACGAGAGAGGGGATGTAAATGAGCGCTGCGCCGAGGGTGGGCTTGAGCGCGCCGAGGGAGAACGGATTCATCTTGGAGCCGCCGTTGCGCGCGAAGCAGATGATACCCGCAATGACAAGGCCGATGCCGATGGCTATCTTTGCGATAGCGCCGTAGTTGTACATGCCCTTGCTGCTCTTGCTGGGCAGGGTCAGGATAAGCAGCATCGCGTAGATAACGGCGAGGTTGAGTATCGCCGCGCCGAGCTTGCTCAGCTCGATGCCGAAGGTGGCCTGGAAAACGTTGACGAAGAGAGTCGCGTTAGAGGAAAGCCAGACTGCGTTGCACGCCCAGTAGAGATAGCCGATGTATGCGCCGGTCTTGCGGCCGAACGCTCTTGCCGCCCAGCCGGCGAAGCCGCCGTCATCGGGGTAGGCCGCGCCGAGCTCGGCGCAGGTAAGGGAGCCGGTGAAGAAGAACAGTGTGCCGACGATCAGTATCCATGTGATGGACGTCCATCCCATGTTCGTGCCGGATGGGATCGTGTCGAGAAAATAGATCGCGCAGATAAGGCCAAGCAGCATGTCAAGCTGACTCATGCCTCCGTTTCCGCTTTTCTTTTTTGCCATTGGTTCTAACCTCCTAAAATTTACGCCCGCCGTTTTTTTCGGGTCGTTCAATGTGTGCACATTGTACAGTAAACGCCGGTTTTCGGGAAGTGCTTTGTCATAAACAACCGTTTGCGCGGCACGAAAAGTCGTGAAATGTGTCAGTTTATGGTATGTCGCCCGTTTAGCCCATATATCTTCCGGTTTTTGGGGTTGGGATGAGGGCAAAAAAATTGGATGCAGCCATCCGATATGGATAAGTTGCATCCAACTTTTACTGCATTATGCACTTTGTCACGCGCCGCTGGGGTCGTATGCCTCCTCCGGCGGCGGACTATCGACGGCAGGCGCATCCGCCGCCGCGGCGGGGCTTTCGACGGAAGCCGGGGGTGGCTCCGGCGTCGCCGCCGGTACTGCTGCGTTATCTATCCCGCTGCCCGCATAGCCATAGGTCACAAAAGCACTGCGCGCGCCGCGGTCGTTTCCGCGCTGGGCCTTGGCGGCATAGCCGTAGGTCTGCTTGACGGAAATGTCGGCGTCCTCCAGCGAAAGGCCGCTGACGGTCTTATACCACACGCCGTTCCCGCCGTTGAGAGAGCGGTGCACGGAATACTCCGTCGCGTCGCTCGTCTTGGCCCACTTGACGACCATGACGTTCTTTATCGGGTCGTATTCCACCGTCATGCCCGTGACAGGCTTGAGATAACAGATGCTTTCGGACTCCTTCGACTGCTTTGTGGCCTTCACACCGCCCCAGCCGAAAATGCCGCTTTTTTCTATCGCCTCAATTTTGTATTTGTAGCTCTTGCATGAGGCGACCGCCTTGTCCGTATAGCTATAGCTGGTTTTACTTGTTGTCCCCAGCTTCGTCCAGCTTCCGTTTCCCGTTTTGCGGTAGACGCAGTATTCATCGGCGTCCTTGGCCTCGCTCCAACTGACGACGATGGCCGTTCCGTCTGAGCTGAACCCGACCTTCACCCCGGTGGGCGTGCCAAGGGCGTGCGCCTCAACAGAAAGGCACGAGGCAAGCAGCGTCATTATAAACGCAAAGATGACGACGCCCCTTGCTATCCTTTTTGCGGTGTACGCGGCGGTAGTGTTTCCCATTGCTCTTCTTTCCTCTCAAAGAATTACTGCAAATTCTGCACGTTTTTTTGCGTATTATTCAAATTTGCCTGATATTTACTTTACATCAGACACGTCTGCATTTATAATAGCGAGCGTCAACGCGCGCACGGCGAACGTTATCCTCGCATTTTATATGGCATACTATATCACATTCTTTTCCGCGTTGGAGCGCAAGTGTAAAAATCGGCACGTTTTCATGACAATTCTGCAAGGCGGTGGACGAATGACCGAGGTCAACCTCTTCAATTACATAATGACCATGCTTCAATTCGGCATAATGTACGCGGCGTTTGATTATATGATGACGCGGCGCTGTAAGCTGGCCTTCATCATTATTGCAGACGTGGCCGCAATAAACGTCTCGTTTTTCGTGCTCGTCCTCTTTTTTGAAAAGTACACCTTGCTGCGCTCCCTTGTCGGGCTGGCGATCTTCCTGCTGCCGCTGCTTCTATACAGCGACAAGTGGTACAAAAAGCTTGCGATATTCCTGAGCGCAATGGTCATAATGAGCATCAGCGAGTATCTTGTCGTAAGCATCGACTCCCGCAGTGTTGTATGGGCCGGGGTGTCCAACCTGCCGCTGTATGCGAAGCTTCCGCGCTACTGCGCCTACATTCTGGGGTACACGGTGATGATGGCGATACTGTGCATGGCCGTGAAGCACCTTGACACGAGGTACGCGTATTACCTGCGTCCGTTTGAATTTATGACGATGAGCGCGTTTCTCATCAGCCAGTACATAATGACCGTGGGCTGGGCCGTCGCCATCAGCGACATGTCTGAGCAGCAGACCACATTCCTGCTTATCGCCGTTGCTTTCGGCGTGCTGTCCGACGTGGGGCTTTTTATCACGATGATCCGCATATCCCAGCGAAGCAAGCTCGGCGCGGGGAATGCCCTTCTGCGGCAGCAGATAGACGTGCAGAAGGAGTATTACGGCACCATCGCGCGGCAGTCTGACAGCATCCGCCGGATGCGCCACGACATTGCAAATCACCTTATCACCATCAACGCCCTTCTCGACGACGGGCAGAACGAGCAGGCGCGCCAGTATACGCATGAGCTTCAGCAGACCGGCGTATATCAAAGCGTGCTTGGCAAGTGCCTCAACATATCTGCCGACGCGTTTTTGTCCGCGCGCTTCTGCCGCCTCCGGGATTCCGGCATAACTCTCGATCTCGACATAGAGCTGCCCGCGAAGACAGGCATTCCGGACGCCGACCTTATAAGCGCCATCGGCAATCTTCTGGACAACGCGGAGGAGGCCTGCCGCAGCACCGCGGACAGGCGCATCAGCATGAGCGCCAAGCTCAGCGGCGAATATCTGGTGATAACGACCGAAAACCCGTATGCCGGCGAGCATCCGCAGCAGCGCAAGCGGCGCATCCCGGAGCTGGAGCGCGGCGTCGGCTTCCACATCCTGCGCGAGCTGGCGGAGAAATACGACGGCGAATTTACCTCTCAGCCTGACGGCGGCATTTTCCGCACCTCGCTTATTCTGAAAACAGGAGCAGCAAGCAATGCTTAAGATCGTAGTCTGCGACGATTCACAAATTCAATGCGATCACACTCTGCGGCTTATAGACAAGGCTCTTTTGGGCACCGCGCATGAGATCGACAGCTTCACCTCCGCTGAGGCGCTGCTGAAGGCCGTTTCCATGCGCGATTACCAGCCGGATATCGCGGTCATCGACATAAGGATGTCGGACACGGACGGCATCACGCTGGCGAAAAGGCTGAATGAGACCGTGCCGAAATGCCGCGTCATATTTATCACCGCGTATCTCAGCTACGCCACCGACGTATATTCCACCGAGCATGTTTACTTCATTCTCAAGTCAGAGCTTGAAAGGCGCATCGGCGACGCGCTGAACAAGGCCATCTCCTCCCTGCGCTCGTTCGACGCAGAGGTCGCGGGATTGATACTGCGCACGCGCAATTCCTTTGTCATCATCCCGCTGGACGATGTGTACTATCTTGAGCGCATCGGGCGCAAGACGCGCATCGTCACCCGCAGCGGCGATCAGATAACGCATCAATCGCCGAAGGAGCTTCTTTCCGACGGGCGCGACGCGCTTTTCATCCACTGTCACCAGAGCTTCTGGGTGAACGCACGGAGCATTGCAAGTCTCCAGCGCGACACATTCCAGCTTAAAAGCGGCAAGGCCATCCCCATAAGCCGCTCTCTGCGGCAAACCGCGCGGAGTGCATTCTTTGCGATGGTCAAGGCGGATACATACCATCAGTAGATAAGAGCATACACGCCTGACAGCGTGCCTTTCCGGCGCTTTTTGCCCTTTTCGTCTTGATGGGTTACGACACATCTTCGCCTCAAAAGCCAAAAATCACTCGAAAATCCATTGCTGTCAGGTGCAGAGCAGTTTTGCCGGAGCAGAAAAGCGGCCAGACGACGAAAAGACCGCAGGGAATACTTTGTGTATTTCTAAGGTCTTTGAGGATGTATGGACGTTTTTCTGCCCGTCAAAACCGTGTATGTCCTTGTCCACTGATGGTAAGAAAAGATACGAAAACACGGGGCGCGTATGCGTCCCGTGTTTGTTATTCCGTTATTCTATTTTCCGTTCTTCTTGCGGCGCTTGATGATGAACACCGCGGCCGCGGCGCCCGCCGCGCTGAGGATGAGCAGCGCCGTCCACAGCGGCAGGTTGCTGTCGTCGCCGGTCTTGACGCCGTTGATGGCGGTGGAGCCGCCGAAGGTGTTGAAGTAGCCGACAGCGTAGGTATAGCTGCTGTTTCTGGTGGGGATGCTGATGGTGTGGTACGCGGCCTTGGGCAGCATGTTGAGCACGTAGGTGGAGACCTCCACGGCTATCTCGCCGCCGTAGGCCAGCACGCGGTAGGTGTTCGCCTGAAGCGCCACGCCGTCTATGAGCACCGCTCGGCCGGAATCGTAGTTTTCATACGCGTCGTTCACGCGGAGCTGGAGATTCGTCTTGCCGTCGTACATGGTGAAGTTCTGCCAGACGACCTCGGGCTGATAATCCACGACCACAGGCACGGCCGTGGTCTGGCTGCCGCCGTAGCTTGCGCTGATATAGTACACGCCGTTGTAGCCGCCGCGCACCGTTGCGGCATTCGTCTTATCCGCCGGGTTATACGAGCAGTACCACCCGCCGAAGTTGCCGCCCTGCTGGAGAGTGACGCTTGCCTGCGCGGGCAGCGCCGTCGTGAAGATGTTGCTGACGACCTCGCCCGTGGAGTTGCCCTGGGCGTCCTTCACCTGCGCGTACACCGTCGCCGTGCCGCCGCGCTTGGTGATCGTCGCGCCGGTCAGCGTGACCCACTTGCCGGAGGGTGTCGGCTCGGTTATATATATCCTTGTATAGCCCTTCGCGCCGGTGGTGCTTGTGGCCTCGACGTCAACATAGCCTGCGACCGATCCCGGCGTAAGGAAGCCGGAGGCGGAGATCTGCGCGTTGACGCTGTCCTTATCCTTGCCGCTTATCCGCCATGTGATGCCGGAGAGCGGTTTTTCATGCTTGATATCGTTCGTGCCGTAGGCGTTGAGCTGTATGCCGCTGCTGTTGACGGCAACGGAGCCGGTCGGCCAGACGACGATGGGATCTCTGGAGGCGTTGATATAGAAGTCCGCCTGTGCGTCGTTATAGCCGGACTTGCTTGCAATGACTGTGACCTTGCCGCTCTGCTTGCCGGCGATCACGGTGTCGCCGGAGATGGCGGCGTCCTTCGCCTCGGTGGCGGCGTCAACTATCTTCCACGTCACGTTCGCAAGCGGAGTCTTGCGGTCGGTATCGTCGATGTCATAGGCCTTGAGCTGCGCCTTGCCGCCGACGTAGAGGCCGGTGGGCACAACGACGGCCATGTGCTTGTTCTCGACCGCGGCCTGCGTGGCGACGGTCAGTATGCCGTCGCTGTAGCCTTCTGCCGACGCCCTCAGCACGACGGTCTGCCCCGCCGCGGTGATGGTGAGCGTATTGCCGGTGAGGCTTGCGCTGTCAGACGTCTGGCTAAAGGCCCAGCTGACGTTCGTAAGCTCCGTTCCGGTCTCGGCGTCGTAAGCTCTGAGCACGGTGGCCGCGTTGACGTCAACGGTCATGGGGTTTGCCGCGAACTTCATCGCCTTGGGGACGACGGGCGTCTCCTCGGTGACGACGGTGATCTTATAGGAAGCGGAGAGTGTGGGGTTCGCCGTAAGCACCGCGAGGACAGTCACGCTGCCGGGCGTGCTCGAAGCAGTGACACGGCCGTTCTGATCGACGGTCGCTATCGTACCGGCATCGACCGGATTGCCGTCCTTATCGGCGCCGTTAATAACAGACCACGTCACGCCGGTATCCACGGAGGCGTCCGCCGGGGTGAACTTGACGGCCTGCGAGTATGACGAGCCGGTGGTGAGCGTCTTTTCCGCGGTGTCAAAATATATCCCACTGGGCGCAACAGGGTCGGCGGGGTAAACGTCGATGGTGAAAGTGGTCGTGTGTCCGTCCGCATCCGTTGCGGTGATGACGGACTGGCTGTACTCCGTCACAGGCTTTGCCGTGACTATATTGCCGTTCAACTCAACACTGCTGCCGCTGGTGATGGCGTAAGCAACGGGTTCATTTATCGTTGATCCCTCGGGAATGGCAATAACGGAAAGCTCCTTCGTCTCCGGGGCGACGGGCGCGCCGTTTACATCGCGCGTCCACTTCATTTCACGGGAGTAGTTGCCCCACTGGATCTTGTCGGCAAAGTTTGTGACTGTGACTGTGACGGCATCGCTCTTGACCTCCTTGTCGCCCTTCACCGCGATGACGCTGACCTTCGCCTCACCCGCGCCGGTCACGCCGAATTCATTGCCATTGAAGGTCGCGGAGAAAACGCCGTTCGCGTCGGAGCCGTTGCCGACGGAAGCAAGGCCAGTCCAGTGGAGCTTATCATTGACAAACCACTTTATGTCGTAACCGCCGGGGTCGGCGTCGTCGCCCGGAGTTTTGAGCTTGCCGCGTATCGTCACGGTCTCGGTCTCGCGGTTCTGCACCGTGTAAGTCTCATCGTCCAGCGTGACGGCCGGGCCGTCCGCATATGCCGCGGAGGCGCACATGCTCATCAGCATACACGCCAGAAGCAGCATTGACAAAAGCTTCTTCATAGTCTTCATTATTTTTTCCTCCCTGCTGAGGTGATTTACTGCCAACTGCGGCGGCATTATCCGCCACATTTTACTATAACACAGCTTTCGCGCCGTGGCAACCAAACCATTACAAAAAAGCCACAAAACTTTTATTGCTGTGACTGCCGCGGACATTGCCGTGCCCTCTGGTGCTTATGACGGGCGCATTTATGAAAAGTTCCCGCGTGGCGCCGGAAATTTTCCAGTTAATTTTGGGTTTTATGTGCTATTCTTCCTGATATCCGCGTGTGTAACGTCCGCATGTGATTTTACAAATCCGCTATGGAAAAATGCGCGCGGGGTATGTATAATATATGATAAAATATATTACCCTCGGTTGACAAGAGCATACACGCCTGACAGCGTGCCTTTCCGGCGCTTTTTGTCCTTTTCGTCTTGATGGGTTACGACACATCTGCGTCTCAAAAGCCAAAAATCACTCGAAAATCCATCGCTGTCAGGTGCAAAGCAGTTTTGCCGGAGCAGAAAGGCGGCCAGACGACGAAAAGACCGTAGGGAATACTTCGTGTATTGGCAAGGTCTTTGAGGATGTATGGGCGTTCTTTCTGCCCGTCAAAACCGTGTGTGTCCTTGTCAATCGAGGGTATATTCAACGCTTGACTTAACGCTTGACTCAAAACTTCATTTTCCGGGGTGAAAAATGAAAAAATGTGTTTTACCGGCGTTGCTGTGCGCCGTAATGCTGCTGTGCGCCTGCGGCAGCGCCGCGCTCTCCGGCACGGCGGCGGAGGAGGCGGAAGCGTCTCCCACGCACTCTCCGGCCGCCTCCGGCGCGGCATCGGAGGTGTCCACGCTCGACTTCTATAAGGACACGCAGCGCCTCGGCGGCGATGAGGGCGCGCTGTGCGCTGTCAGCTATCCCGCGCTGTATCTCAGCCAGGAGGACGGCGCGGCCTATCCGGCGCTGGCGCGCACGGTGGCCTCGTTCAACGCGGACGCCGCCTCCAGCGCACAGGGGGCGTATACGCAGCTTTCCGCCGCGGCGCAGGAGGCCTATGCGCGCCATGAGCAGGAGCTTGCCGCCGCGCAGGCGGCCGGGACGCAGGAGGACGCGCCGGCGGAGTTTGAAGGCTTCACGCGCGACGTGGATATGACGCTTCCGCGCGCGGACAGCCGCGCCGTGAGCCTGCTGTACTGCATGACGGGCTACTCCGGCGGAGAGCGCGGCGCAAGCTATTACTACAGCGCGAACATCGACGCCGCAAGCGGGCGCGTGCTGTCTCTCAGCGACGTCGTCACGGGGATGGCGGAGCTTCGCGCCGTGCTGGAGGACGGCCTGCGCGCAAGCTACCCCGAGGCGGACTTCACCGGCCTTGAGGACGCGCTGAACAGCTACATGGCGGATCCCAGCACCTTCACGTGGACGCTGGATTATCAGGGCATAAGCTTTTATTTCAGCCCCGGTGAGCTTGCCCCCTATAGCGACGGGCGCTTCATATACTCCATCCGCTTCGATGCGCAGCCCGCGCTGTTCAGCCTTTACTACATGGTCGCCCCGGCGGCCTACGCCATCCCGCTGACGGGCGGCGAGTGCATAAACTTCGACATGGACAAAAACGGGCAAAACGACAGCATCCGGCTTGAATACATATACGGCGGCGACGGCGCGGACATAGAAAAGCTGTCCATCAGCGTCAACGGCAAGGAGTATACGGCCAACACGCCCATGACCGGCTGCGACAGCTACGTTGTCTACGCGGGGGGCACGCGCTGCTATCTCTTCATCAGCGCGCAGAACCTGACGGGCTACGGCTACATAAGCGTGTACAGGCTCGACCGCACGGGCGCGGCGCTCGTTGGGATGCTGTACGAAAGCAGCCTTTACGCCGCGGCGTATACCACGGCCTGCCCCGGCGTGCCGCTGCTGACGGACCCCGGCTATTTCATGCTGGGCACGCGCATACAGTATCTGGGCACGCTGACGGGGCTCAAGACCTACTCGCTCGGCACGGACGGGATGCCCGTGAGCACGGAGAGCTATTACCAGCTGTACGGCGGAAGTCCGCTGACGCTGATAAGCCCGCTGACGACGGCGACGGTGGACCCCGGCACGGGCTCGGGCACATTTTCCGCGGAAACTTTTTCCCCCGGCACACGTCTTAATTTCTGGCGCAGCGACGGGGAAGGCTCGCTGGATATGTACACCGACGAGGGCACCTACTGCCGCGTGTACGTGAGCGGCCGCCCCGGCAGCCAGAGCGTCAACGGGATGCCGGTCGAAAGCGTGTTTTCCGGCATAGTCTACTGACATCTGTTCACATGCGCAAAAACCGCTCACAGCGGTCTGACACAGAAACATAAAGATATATATCAGGAGGTACTGTCCGTGAGCAATCTCAGCAGTATGCCCGTTTCGGGCGTTATCGTGATCGTCGTGATACTGATACTGTTCATCCTCGCGGTGATCATGCTTTTCGGCGTGTGCGCGCGCTACAAGCGCGTTTCCCGCCTTGTCGCCGACAACCAGACATCCGGCAACGATTTTCTGCGCTACACCACCGCAGAATTCGCCGCGGCCTACAAGCGCTACGGCGCGGACGTCAACACGCCCGCGATAATCTCCAACGCGGTCGGGGCGAAGCTTTCCGGCGCGCTGTTCTGTGAGCGCTTCCTCAACAGCGCCGTGTCGCTTTTCGTCACGCTGGGCCTCTTCGGCACCTTTCTGGGGCTGAGTCACTCCGTCGCGTCGCTGACGGAGCTGATAAGCTACAGCAACACGTCGGAATGGCTGAGCGTGCTGGACAGCGTCGGCGGCGGGCTGATGAGCTCTCTTTCGGGCATGGGCGTCGCGTTCTACACCTCGCTTGTGGGCGTGGCGTGCTCCATCGTGCTGACGCTGCTGCGCGCGGCCTTCAACCCCGAAACACTGCGCCAGAAGCTTGAGACCCAGCTTGAGCTGTGGCTGGATCACAGCGTATCGCCCACCCTGCCGACGAACGCCGCCAAGGACGACGTTTCACTTGTCCACCAGATGATAGACGCGATGAACGATGCGGCCAACAGCATGGAGCGCAGCCTGCAAAGCGCGAACAGCGAGCTTGGCAAGACCATGGAGACCGCGCGTGGCTACCTCGGCGCGTTCAACAAGACCGTGGGCAGCTTCAACGACGGCGTGCGCGACTTCTCCGAGTTCAACTACAGCCTTCAGGGCACGGTGGAGCGCATGGACGTCGCCATACGCGATTTCGTCGGCGTGATGCGCCAGCTCACGCGCGGCATGGAGAAGGGCGGCAAGCAATGAGGCGGCACAGCTCCGGGCGCACGGACTCCCTCGTCGCCACAAACCAGGGTGAGCAGGGCTTCTGGCCGTCGTATGCGGACATGATGTCCTCCCTCGCGCTTATTCTGTTTTTCCTTATGCTCATCTCCTACATACAGAATCTTATCACCGGCAACGACCTGCAAAGCACGCAGGAGGTGCTGGCCGACACGCAGAGCCAGCTTGCGCTGACGCAGACGCAGGTGAAGGACGCCGAGGACGAGCTTGCGCTTATAACTGTCGATCTCGACAAGGCCCGGCTGACGCTTTCACAGCGGGAGGCGGAGATCTCCGCCAAGGAGGACGAGATTACCGCGCAGCAGGCCCTCATAGCAAAGCAGAAGGACTATATGTCCTCCGCCGACGCGGAGCTGACCGCCATGCGCGATCAGATGCAGTCCATCGCCGTGCTGCGCCTGTCGATACTTGAGCAGATACGCGACAGCATCGTGGGCGTGATGGGCGACGCGAGCAAGGTCGCCATCGGCGACAACGGCAACATCATCCTCAGCGAGGGCGTGTTCTTCGACCTCGGCTCCTCGCAGATAAAGGCGGGGAGCGAGCCTGTGCTGTCGCAGCTGGTGCAGGTGTTCGGCGCGTTCCTTTCCAACAGCGAGAACGCGAAATACGTGGACAGCATCGTCATCTCCGGCCACACCGACAGCACCGGCACCGCCGCGGAAAACCGCGTGCTGTCCACCGACAGGGCAAACTCCGTGCTCAACTACCTGCTGACGGCGCATAACGGCGCGCTGGGCGCATACTCGCAGTATTTCTGCGCCGCGGGCTACGGCGCGACGCGCCCCGTGGCCGACAACGGCACCGACGCCGGACGCGCCGCGAACCGGCGCATCGAGATATCCATGATACTCAAGGACGACACTGTGCTGGACATCGTGGACAACTATCTGAACATTGAGCTTCCCAACACCGAGGCCGCCGCACCGGAGGTCTCGCCCGCCCCAAGCGCCTCTCCCAGTCCTACCCCCGCCGCGTAAACCGCGGCTGAAAAGCGCAAAACTCCCGGCCTCGCATGAAAACGAAGCCGGGAGTTACTTTATTCCTTATATCTATCTCACGGATGCATGGTGTAGTTCGGCGCTTCCTTGGTGATGTAGATGTCGTGCGGGTGGCTCTCCTTCAGGCCCGCGGCGGTGATGCGCACAAAGCGGCTCTCCGTGCGCAGCTCCTCGATATTATGCGCGCCGCAGTAGCCCATGCCGGAGCGCAAGCCGCCCATCATCTGATATATCGTCTCGGACACAGGCCCCTTATAAGGCACGCGGCCCTCGACGCCCTCCGGAACGAGCTTTTTGTTGTTCTGCTGGAAGTATCTGTCGCGGCTGCCCTTCTGCATCGCGCCGAGGCTGCCCATGCCGCGGTAGACCTTGAACTGGCGGCCCTGATAAACCTCCGTCTCGCCGGGGGCCTCGTCGCATCCGGCCAGCATGGAGCCCATCATCACGACCCGGCCGCCCGCGGCAATGGCCTTGACGATATCGCCGGAGTACTTGATGCCGCCGTCGGCAATGACAGGCACGCCGTAGCGGTCCGCTGTCTCCGCGCACTCCAGCACCGCCGTGACCTGCGGCACGCCGATGCCCGCGACGACGCGCGTGGTACAGATGGAGCCGGGGCCGATGCCGACCTTGACGCAGTCCGCGCCGGCCTTTATAAGCGCCTCCGTCGCCTCAGCGGTGGCGACGTTGCCCGCGACGAGCTGCGCGTTGGGGAAGCGCTCCTTCACAAGGGATATGGTGCGCATGATGTTGGCGGAGTGGCCGTGCGCGCTGTCCAGCACCAGCACGTCCGCCCCCGCGTCAAGCAGCGCGGCGCTGCGGTCCAGCACATCCGCCGTCACGCCGATGGCGGCGGCGCACAGCAGGCGGCCGGCGGCGTCCTTGGCGGAGTTGGGGTACTTGAGCACCTTTTCGATGTCCTTTATCGTGATAAGCCCCTTGAGCTTATAGTCGCTGTCTACGATGGGCAGCTTTTCAATGCGGTTTTTCTGGAGGATGGCCTTGGCCTCGTCCAGCGTGGTGCCCTCAAGGCCGGTGATGAGATCGGCGCAGGTCATGACCTCGCCGATGCGGCGGGACATGTCCGTTTCAAACTTCATGTCGCGGTTGGTGATGATGCCGATGAGCTTTCCATCTCCGTCCACGATGGGCACGCCGGAAATACGGAACTTCGCCATGAGCGCGTCCGCGTCGCCGAGGGTGTTGTCCGCGCCGAGGGAGAAGGGATTCGTAATAACTCCGTTTTCTGAGCGCTTGACCATATCCACCTGCTCCGCCTGCGTGTCGATGCTCATATTCTTATGAATGACGCCGATGCCGCCCTCGCGCGCTATTGCGATCGCCATGCGGTACTCCGTCACGGTGTCCATCGCGGCGCTCATCACGGGCACGTTCAGCCGGATCTTCTTCGTCAGCCATGTGGACAGCTCCACATCCGCCGGAAGCACGTCGCTTTCCGCCGGAACGAGCAGCACGTCGTCAAAGGTCAGCCCCTCGCCGGCGAAGCGCCGGGAATAGATTTCGTCAAGCCCCATGTAAAAACCTCCGTATTAATTTTTCACCGCGCCGGAACCGGCGCGGTCGAATTTTTGTCATTATAACAGATTCGGCCGCAAAGTCAACAGCTATTTTCCGTGCTCGCGCGCGTAATAGAATATGTACTGCTGGGCAAGACCCGCGTATTCGCCGAGGCTTGCCGGGTCGAAGTCCGGCGGAAAGTGCTCCTTCAGCGCGCGGCGTATCCACACGTCTATCGGGAACGCCTCCATATGCCGCAGGCCGAACAGCACCACGCAGTTGGCCACTTTCTCCCCCACGCCGTTGAGGGCGAGCAGCGCGCGCTTTGCCTGCACATAGTCCGCGTCAATGAGCGCGTCGAGCGAAAGCTCACCCCCGGCCACGGCGCGCGCCGCCGTGAGGATATACGCCGCCCTGTAGCCGCAGCGCAGCATCGCAAGGCCGTCCTCATCCAGCGCGGCAAGGCGCGCCGCCGCGGGGAAGGTATAAAACCGCTGCCCGTCAAGGCACGTCTCCCCGCCGTAGGCCGCGCACAGCCGCTCCACGATGCCCTTTATGCGCTTTATATTATTGCACTGAGAGATGATGAACGAGCACAGCGCCTCCCACGGCTCCTGCCGGAGGATGCGTATCCCCTGCCCGTAGCGCACGCACGCGTCGAGATATTCCCCGCCGTGGAAGCCGCGGCTTATCGCGGCGTAGTCGCGCCCAAGGTCGAAGTAATCATGCCAGAACGCCTCCGGCGCGTCGGAGCGGATGAGGATATCCCCGCCGTCGCGCCACACGCGCGCCGCATGCCCCATGGCGACGCCGCTGTATACGCCGTCCTCCCCCGCGTTCCAGCGGAAGCACTGGCCGCATTCAAAGGTTTTTACAAGGTCAAGCTCATCCGCTGCGGCGAGGCGGACAGTGCGCGATCGTGACATAAGCCCATCTCTCTTTCCGTCATGTCTTTCTCTGATTTTATTCTATCCGGGCGCTTTTTTCAAGTGCTTTGCCGCAGTTGCTTTTAATGGGCCGCATGTGGTATAATGATTTGATTTTTTATGTGCAAGGAGTTCCCTTCTATGACACAGATCGTGTGGATAGTTATCCGCGTTCTGGCATTGGGCGCGGCGCTTGTGCTGCTGCCGCTGGGCGCGGGCTATATTTTCTTTCACCGGGGCGAATTCGACCGGGGCTTTGTCTACCTTTTCGGCATGTGCGCGGTGCTGGCCGGGTTTGAGCTTGTTTATATCCCGTTTTTCCTTCTGGGGCTGTCGTTCACGCTGATGACGGCGGTGTTTTTCGTGCTGGCGCTGGCCGCGGCGCTGTGGGGCTTCCAGCTAAAGGGCGCGGCAAAGTGCGTTATTCCCCGGGAAAAGAAGCCGCTTTCACGCGCAGAGAAGCTGTGCGCGGGCGTGTTCGCCATAGTCGCGCTGTGGCAGGTCGCACGCACGACGCTTGGCGGCGGCACGTGGAACATCGACGACGCGTGGTACCTCGGCCTTGCGAACACCGTGATGTATACCGACGAGATATTCCGCACAGACCCCGTGACGGGCCTTGCCTATAACTTCGCGCAGCATATATCCGAATACCTCACCTATGTTTTCTCACCGTGGCCGATATTCTGGGCGATGTTCGCGCGGATATTCTCGTTTGAGATAACGGTGCTGATGCGCACGGTGCTGCCCGGCTTTTTCATCGCGCTGTTTTACTATGTGATGTACCGCCTTGCGGCGTTCTTTTTCCGCGGCGACAGGGCGAAGTCGCTGTTCGCCCTCGCGCTGCTGAGCGTGTTTTTCGAGATATGCGGCGTGGCGATGAACGTGAAGTTCACATGGGTGGTCTGCTATCCGTGGATGGGCAAGGCCTTCGGGCCGAGCATCGTGTGCCCGCTGGCGCTGTACTTCTTCCTGCTGACGCAGGAGGAGGGCGAGGCGAAGAAGCGCCGCGCGCTGTGGCTGGGCGTGTTCCTCGCCAACGCGGCGGGGTGCATGGTCGCGTCGAGCAGCGCGGAGATGTGCCTGATGTATCTGGGCTGCTGGGGGCTGGTGTACGTGATAAAAACGCGCGACCTGTCCGCGATATGGAAGCTGGCCTGTGCCGCCGCGCCGAGCTTCGCGCTGATGGCGGGGCACTTCGTTGTATGAAAGGAGCGCAGCCATGCTTGAAAGTCTGAAGATCATATTTGAAGAATCCCTGTCCGTGTACAGGCTCGGCACACTGGACGGGCGGCTTTTCATCCCGTTCGTGCTGTGCTGCGCGTACCTGCTGCTCTCCCCGGCGGAGGAGGACGAGCGCGCGCGGTATTACTTCGTTTACCCCTCGCTCATCCTGTGCGTTTTCATCTTCAACCCCGTGTTCATCCACTACATGGTCAAGTATATGGGCGATCCGGAGCGCGTCGTGCGCGTATTCTGGCCGCTTCCCATCGGCGGGGTGATAGTCTACTGCGTCATTCGCGCGTTTTTCGCCGTGAAGAAGCGCTGGAAGCGCGTGTGCGTGCTTCTGGCCGCGGTGTGCACGCTGCTGCTGGTGACGGAGGGGAGCCATGCGGGCATTTCCTTCGTGCCCGCGTCGAATCCGCAGAAGCTCGTCACCGGCGCGAAGGAGCTGTGCGACAAGCTGTACGTCCTCTCCGACGGGGAGGAGACGCGCGTACTCGTGCCGAAGCACCTTTTCTTCTGGATACGCGAGTATAATGCCGCGATAATCACGCCCTATTCGCACAAGGCGGAGTTCATGTACGGCGAGGACGGGATGCTCGACTTCGACGAGACGGGGCGCAAGGCGCGGGAGGCGCAGTGCGACTACGTGGTCATCCCGGCCGCCGCGCCGCCGGAGGGCGCGCTGGACGAATACGGCTACACCCTGCTGACGGAGACGCCCGGCGACGACTGTGTGTACTACATATTCTGCCGCACAGGCGGATAATCCGAAAAATGCGCCGCCGATTCCATCCCTAAAGGAACCACGCTGTAAGCCAATCCTCCAGCCATTGACATGTAAACATGTCAATGACAGCCCCCTTTGCAAGGGGGCCATGACACACAAGTGATGATACACACTGTAAGTTTATTTGTGCATAGATGCATTAGCACTATATTTTGCCAGCGCATTACAAACTTTCGCGCTCTCATGCCTCCCTTGAAAAGGGAGGTGGCGAAAATTTCCAGGATTTTCGCCGGTGGGATTCTGTTGCCGAATGTCCACGGCCTGCGCCTCAAAGCAACTAGGCCGTAGCCATTCCCCCAGTCATTGACATATAAACATGTCAATGACTGCCCAGCTTGTCAAAAAAGTCCGTGAAACTTTTTTGACCGCGC
>UMHM01081382.1_pt1 | contig 22304 bp, 18 predicted proteins | sample 1965501 | NCBI WGS metagenome assembly UMHM01 (sample SAMEA4836095, study PRJEB28245) | human gut metagenome | biome: gut microbiome; material: fecal sample | place: Denmark | collected 2008
AATCGGAATAGCTATAACTACGCTTTATCTCCAACCGTAACATATTTTTGCGCGGGACTAGTCGGATTATTAATCACTGTGCTATATACAAATCTTTTAGTTCATCCAAAATCCGATCCTTCGTTCTCCCTATCAGCCCCAGCTGCTTCATGTCAATGCTTTCGCTTTGCATCCGCTGCACAAACTCTTGAACATTTGTATAAACTCCTTGTGGAGCCGTAATCTTGACCGTAGGATCAATCAATTCCGTCAGACGAAAAACATCATTCTTGTGTTTCTTGATGTTTTTGTTGTCAACATGTTCACCTGCAGCCTTGCGATTTGTCAAATCCATCCACGCTTTTGCCTTAAATGGAATCAAATATGCCGCATCCAAGACAGTCACTCCATCAACAGTGACTTTCCCCTGTTTCAAAAAATCGTAGTAATCATCGTCCAAAAGAATAGCAGACAGACTTGAAATATCTTCGTCCATCGGTAACGGTGTCAGCACTGCATCTTCTGGAAGTTGAATGGCATCAAGCCTTCGCGTGAAAAGTTCAATCATCGCAGGATACTGGTTCGAGATCGGATGGCTAAAACGAAAAAACTGCGGCACACCCGAACTTTTATTGCAATGTTCATATCCCGCCTGTTTTACATATTCCCAGAATTTCTTTCCGAAATTCGCGTCAACTGCTTCTATAATCAGAACGAGGTCAATATCCTTTGTTGCTCGGAAATCCAAACCATCTTCCGTCATCAGAATGTCACACGCCGTTCCTCCAATGATGGCATATTGTTCTTCACTGCCCTTGAACCATTCCTTAAAACTGTCAATTCCTGTAACCATCTATCTTCCTCCACAGTTCGTTCAGCATTTCTTCTACCGCTTCTTCAACTCGTTCATCTGCATCTTCTCGCAATGCCAATGCCAGCGAAAGTTCGTCTACAATATTTCGTGTGGACAATTTTCGGGGATTGTATCTCCACATTTCTACGGCCACTTGCGCCTGCGAGTCTTGCAAGCTATTTGTCATAACATTCTTCCATTGAGAGATTCTTTCTGTCGCATAGCATTTGACATTCGGTGCGTTCAGCATGGAACGCTCTGCCAATGCCGAATATCCACTTTCCAACAGGTCTGTTCCCACCAATTCTTTCGGAATATAAACCGTTCGTTTGATTGGATTCAGCAACTTATCCCCTGCTTTTTGGAACAGCATTTCCGGAGAATCCTCAGATTGCAGAATCCGCTGCACGCCTAGTTTCTTTATATGCAGCAATCCCATTTCTTCAAGCTGTTTCGATGCCCTCGATATAGAAGTAGGTGTCAGTTCCAAGTCTTTCGCAGCTTGGCTTGTTGACAATTCCTGTGCGCCTCCATAAATGAAATGCAGCAGAAGCATCTGCGCTGATGGAAGTATTTCTTCCCGTGGCTCCCTTTCGGCATTACACCGTTCCTGCAAATACATCGCCATGAAAGGCAAATAAATCTGCTTTCCTTCTACGATAAATGGAATTTTCTCACGAATTAAGTATTCTTTCTGGCGAAAACTAAGTTCACTTAGCAAAAGCACAACAGGCAAATTTTCATTTTTCTGTATCCGTGCAATATGCTTTTTCAGCACTTCGACCTTCTCCAGTTCAGTTTTTGGATAAAGGAAAATCGCCCTTTGTCCATTCATAGCCACCATCTGTAAACAATACCTTGCGGCTATAAAATTAGGCAAATGCTTGAACTCCACATTCTCATAAGTCACTTCGATTCCAAGGACTTTATCAAGATATTTCATGTGTTCGCCTCCTGTCTTAACTCTTTTCCCGTATTATAACTCTTTTTAAGTTAAGATGCAATATTAGAGTTAAGATAAACTGCAAACTCGCATTATCACTAATGTTTTTCATATTTTTAAGTTGTCCATATTATAGACGAGCAGGTCGTATTTGCAGAATTTATGACAGCTTCGCTCGTTAACGCCCAAATACCGTTTGCTCAGCTTGGAAAGTAGCTTGGGGAGTAGCTTGGGGAGTAGCTTGGGGAGCAGCCCAGAAGTTACCATCCGTCTTTGCATTTCGAATCGTTGCACTCAACTTAAACGCTTGTGTTTTGTATTCCGGCTGCAGCAGCCCTTCTGATTCCATGACCTCATAAAGACGGTCTACGCCCTCACCAAACTCCTGACTGTAATCGGTCATGTCTGCCGCAAAATGATCTCCATCATCTTCGCTGTTCTCCGTGACAACACTCCTTATGTCCCGGCTGTCACCTCAGATTAACCCCTTGACTTTTCATAGCCGGTCTCAAACAAGTCTGTTTCTTCTCGTTTTTTCCCGTCCCATCGCATACCTGCAAGCAGGGCACACCGGTACCCTTTTGTGCATCTGCTTGTTGGTGGCGTTGCCCCCAAACCCCTGTTTCTCGCAGTCCTTCGTCCTGCGGCTGCGCATCTTTCTGCGGAAAGACGCTGTTTTCAAAGAACCGAATCTGCGTGCAATTCCGTTACCGCTCCTGCTTTTTCTGTGTGGCCTCATCTCTTTGTTCCATTGGCTCGTTCAGAATTCGCTCCACGTTCGCCCGAACGGTCAGCAGTTCGCGCATTTCGTTCTTTGCGTCTCTATACTCGGCATAATCCTTTTTTCGCTGTGTCATAAGAGCTTCATATTCCGTTTGCAGCATTTGAACAGTCGGGAGCTTCGTCAGTTTCCGTTCATCAAAAGCCTGTTTAGCCGCTCGATGAATCAAAATTTCCTGTTCATGCTCGACGAGAAATTTCCTGGCATAGCCGGACTTTTTATATGTCGCATATATTTCGCGCGTTCTCAAGTAACCGAGAACGTGCTTTTTCAGTTCTGCAACTTCCCTTATTTGTGCTTCCTCGTTCTTCATCTTCTTGAGCAGTTCCCCGTGTCGCAAAGTCGCCGCTTTTGTCTTTTCTGCCAATTCTGCAACGTTTTGAATATGATGCTCTGAAAGATAAGTCAGCGTCTGCGCCATCTGCTTAGCGTTAAACACCTTCGCCCAGCGCGCATAACCGCCGCCTTTACCCTGTCGCAGCTTCGCCTGCACATCAACCAACAGGCTTACGCCTGTATGCTCAATCTTAGGCTTTTGTCCTTTTCGCCGTTCCTTCGGCTGCCATTCTCTCTTTTCATCCAGTGCCGCGCGCAACGTCTTTTCCGAATACTCCTCACCCAGCGAATCAAACCGCTTAAACCGAACCTGTCCCGGCACACGAGCGCTCATACGTTTTCCGCGCTTAATTTCCCAGCCTTTTTCCTTCAATGCGGAAAGAAGCGCATCAAAGCTCTCCGGCTTTTGCTGCATGATTCCATCTATGGTTGCCCGCATTTCTTCCCGCTGCGATTGCTTTGCTCTATCGCCTAACCATTTATCATAAGTCAGCGTCGTATGCTGCGGTTTTTCAATAATCGACAGCCCTTTTTCCACGCATAGTGTATCGCTCAATCTACCCAGCGCACGTCCGCTCCCTAAAAAGTCGCGGAATTTTCGGTCGCAATCCAGATTTACCGCTGAAAAAATAATATGCGAATGAATAGCATTTGTATTATTATGAGTTGCAACGATAAATGCATGATTTCCATGTGTAAACCGCTTTGCCAGTTCGTAACCAATCCGATTTGCTTCCTCCGGCGTAATCTCTCCCGGCTTAAAAGATTGCCTTAAATGATAGGCAAGCACATCGTCTTTACCACGCCTTCTCCCCGTGATTGTCAGATACTCCCGCCGCATCAGCATAAATTCCGCTTCTGCTGTCTGCGGTGTGCAGCCATAGCTCGTCACCAATATGCCGTTTTCGGTTTTCATCGGGTCTTTAATATAGCCGAGCGCGCGTTTAATCGCGTCCCCGGCAGTTTGTCCCTTGCCGACGTGCAGGGACATCAACCTTGTTGTTGCCAAGCAATCTCTCCTTAAAATAAAAAAAACTGTTGTAGAAATTCAACTTCTACAGCAGCATCTTTCTTACAGCATTCAAATCTTTTATTTTGATATTTTTATCAAAAAATTATTCAATGTGTCATTCCATTCGTCTAATTCTAAAACACGTTTTCTTAATCTATCTATATAACTCTCTTCTTTTATATTTAGCAATTCAAACAATATTTTTCTATATAGTAAACTCATCTTCAAAATATATAAAATTGATTCTGTTCCGTTAAAATATACACCTTTTTGCTCGCGTTTAATGTGCATTATTCGAACTCTGCTATTGACCAAAGCTGATAAAAAGTTTTCACGACTGTTCGACAACTCATTTTTGAAAATATCTTCGCCATATTTTTTTATCAATTCCTCTAAACATATTTTTAATGTAGTTCCACGATTTCCAGGATTTAATGAAGAAAAGCAATTAGTATGATTTTTTACAATTTCAACAAGAGGTTCTGCTAATTCAATCAAAAAAGCACACTTAATATCTATCGGCATTTTATTATCACTTAACGAATAAAGATATACTTGATGTACCACATCTAATTCATCAAGTAAATTCTCCCATTTACAAAACATCTTGCTTGTAATTATCGAATCAAATTCAATCATTTTATCATTGTAACTACAAAAATCAGCAGATGAAAAATAAGATAACCTTTTCCTCATAAATTGTTTTTCATACAATCGCAAACCTCCTTCTTCAACAGTATCAGATTTAGTTAATTGAATTTCTGATAGCGGAACAAATTTTCCATCAAGTATCATCAGTAATTTGTCAATATGCGAGAATGTCGCATATAAATCATACGCAGAAACATCCTCATCAGAAGTCACTATGATCTTTCTGATCCCATCTTGTTCCACACAAGCATGGAGTATTTGATCCCTTTTAGTTTTTATATCAAATCTAACCTCATGCAAGTCTAACATCAGTTTATCATCGCCAAAAACACCCACCAAAGACTTACATTCCGCTACTCGTTTCATAACATATCAATCGTATGACAAATATGAAAGCAACAGTCATACTTTCCTTTCTTTTTATGGTCATCTACTACATTACATTCAACATCATAAACTTCTTCTACACTTCGACCACTTTAAGAGACCTAGAATAGTTACAACGCTTGAATTTTTCATAAGTTTAGAATGACCGAAACGGTTCTCTTTTTTCATTGTACCACATCATTTCCGCTCTTTCCATCCCGATTATTCTCTGATCCGCCCCTTCACCGCGCAGCACAAATCATCCAACCCAAACACCACACGATCCGCCACCCACGGCAGACCAATCGGGCTAATCAGCCATGCAAACGCCAGCAGCATCAATCCGTTTCGGACAGACAGCAGCATCGCCACAAACGCCATCGGAATGAGAATCCGCAGAAGAATCCCCAGCACTGTCGAAGAAAGCACCATCACCAACTTGAGGACAAATACGACAACCTCCAGAGCCAGCCAGATCGGAAAAAGCAAAGCCTTGAACATCTTCTTCATATCATCCGCACTCCTTTATGCGTTATATATACCTCATCTTCATTTGTTTGGCAAGGATGCCGCCCTACGAAAAAAACGCGGGAGAAGCTGCCGGTGTTTCGGCGCTCCTCCCGCGTTTCAATTCAGCCCGCTCAGCTTTTCCAAAAGCCGCGCCATCTGTTCGAGCATCCGCTCCTGTCTTTTGCTCACGCCGCGAATGTCCATCTCGTCGATTACGCCGACCTCGTTCGCTCTTTTGGCAATCTGGTTGACATTGTTGCCCATGTAGCGAAGCTGGGAAAGCATCTCTTTTAACTCCGGCAGGTCGAGCCGCAGAATGTAGCCGTCCAGCGCCATCTTCCGCAGGTATGCGCCCATGTTCGTCGTGCCCGCTTCCCGCATCTTCCGTTCCAGCAGCGCCCGTTCGTCCGCCGTCACGCGAAATTTGATTTGAATATCCCTCTTTTGCCGCTCGATGCTTCATCGCTCCATTTCACTTTTCGTCGAAGGTACCGGCGCGTTTTTCGCTGCCGCCTTCAGCTTTTCCCGCACCGAAACCTTTTCCGATTCGTAAGCCTTCGCCTGATCGCAGAACAGATTGAGCAATCCCGGATGCGTCTGCCGCACAACCAGCGTCAAATTTCGGTTGCCGCCCCAACTGTCGATGTCCGGCTCAATCGGAAACGCCTGCGCCCATGCTTTATTGGCGGACGAGAATCGCCCGTCATAGAGCTTGTCCCGAATCGTAATCGCCAGCACCGTCATCACGCGCTCTTTGCCAAACTCGTCGATGACCTCTCTGGCTCCCGCTTTGTTCAGACAGTTATCTCTGTAATGCTTCGCAACGGCTTTTTCAATCGCATCCCGACAGGCAACGCCTGCCACCCGGGACATCTTGTATGCTTCCAGCTCGCCATGCTCCACCGCATAGGCGGCGCTATGCCTGTACACGGGAATATTCTTCATCGGTTCCATTCGTTTGTTCCTCCTTTTTCTCCCTGACTCTGAGCGTCTGCCCGCTCCTGATACGCCTTCAACACATCCTTCATCGGTCGCTTCTCCATCGGTTCCTTCCTTTTTTCGTCAATGTTCAGCGCGGCGTTCAATTCGGCAAGGCGCGAGGCTTTGGCTTCCAGCTCCTTCTCCTGTGCAAACGGTTTGCCCAGCTCCGCCTTGGCCTGTTCCGTCTGCCGTTCCAGTTCGGCAATCCGTTCTTCCGCCTTTTCGAATTTTTGCGGCATATTCGCCAGCGCGTTCTCGATGCGCGTCAGATTGCCGTACACATCCGTTCCCATGGTCACGGTATGCGACATCTCGCCGCGCAGAACGAGCTTGACCTCCTGCCGATAGCTGTCATAATCCACCGTCATTTTCATGCCGCGGTATTCGCCCAGCTCCATATCATGCGGCGAAAGACGGCAGGCTTCCAGAAGCATTTTGCCCGCTGCCTCTTTATCGGCAATCCGCTTTCCCTTGATCGCCATGCCGACAAAACCATCCTTGGGCAGCGGATGTGCTTCCAGCAGCGCCATATCCGCCCGATAGCCCTTCGCGCGCTCCTGTGCCTGACGGATTTCTTCCGGATACTGCTTCAGAATCTGATCTTCCAGTTTGAACTGGTTGCTCTGATAATCCGCTTTCATCAGGCGCAGCTTTGCGACCTCGATGTCCAAATCCATCTTTTCCCTGATACGCGGGTCGCCCGCGCACAACGCCTTGATTTCCGCATAAGAGAGCGCGGTTTCGTCCACATCGTCGCAGGCACGGACGGGCGATTTGCTGGACATGATCTGGCTGATAAAGCGCTGCTTGTTCTCGATGGTCTGCCAGAGGTACGAATCGAATGATTTTTCCGTGACATATCGGCATATATGCACGTCCGGATTCATGTTACCCTGTCGCACAATGCGCCCCGCTCGCTGCTCCAAATCACCCGGCCGCCACGGCGCATCCAAATCATGCAGAGCGATCAATCTGTCCTGAACATTGGTGCCTGCTCCAAGTTTTTGTGTGCTGCCGAATAAAATCCGCACCTGTCCGCTCCTGACCTTGGCGAACAGATCCTTCTTTTTGATTTCCGTATCCGCGTCATGGATGAACTGAATCTCCTCTTTCGGAATCCCGCTTGCAACCAGTTTGTCCCGGATATCGTCATAGACGTTAAACGAACCGTCCCCATGCGGCGTAGACAGGTCGCAGAACACGAGCTGCGTCAGCTTTTGCGCATCCCCTTCTTTGTAGATACGCAGGATGTTTTCCATGCAGGCGTTGACTTTACTGCCCGGTTCGTCGGGCAGCAGCGGGTTCATCAGCCGCTGATCCAACCCCAGCTTTCGTCCATCCGACGTAATCCGGAGCATGTTGTCCTCCTTCGGGTCAACCGCGCCCGAATGAACCTTCGAAGCACGCTCGGACAGCGCCTCCACCATCTCCTCCTGATAGACGGACGGCTTGACCGCCATCGTCTCATAGTGCGCGTTCGGCACAGGCAGATGAAGCTGATCCGCCGTTTTAATATCCGCAACCTCCTTGAACATCGCCATCAGTTCCGGCAGGTTAAAGAACTTCGCAAAGCGCGTCCGTGCGCGGTATCCGGTGCCCTCCGGCGCAAGCTCAATCGCGGTCACCGTTTCGCCGAACGTCGAAGCCCATGCGTCAAAATGAATCAAGCCCATCTTTTCCAGCGTTCCATATTGCAGATAGCGCTGCATCGTATACAGTTCCGTCATGGAATTGGACACGGGCGTGCCCGTCGCGAAAATAACACCGCGTCCACCCGTCAATTCATCCATATATCGGCATTTCAAAAACATATCGGTCGATTTTTGAGATTCGCTGGTCGCAATTCCCGCCACATTGCGCATTTTGGTCGCCAGAAAGCCGTTTTTGAACGCATGCGCCTCATCCACAAAGAGCCTGTCCACGCCCAGCTCCTCAAAGGTCACGACATCATCCTTTTTCTCGTCGGCTTTCAGCTTTTCCAGCCTTGCTTCCAGCGATTTGCGCGTCGCTTCCATGCGCTTGATGGTAAAACGCTCGCCATTCTCCCGCTCCATCTCCTCGATGCCCGCCGCGATCTCGTCAATCTGCTCACGCAGCAGCCGCTCCTGACGCTCCTGCGAAATCGGAATCTTTTCAAACTGGCTGTGCCCGATAATCACCGCGTCATAATCGCCCGTCGCGATGCGCGCACAGAACTGCTTGCGTTTGGCTTTTTCAAAGTCTTTTTTGGTCGTCACCAAAATGTTCGCGCTGGGATAGAGCCGCAAAAACTCGCTCGCCCATTGTTCCGTCAGGTGATTGGGCACGACGAACATCGACTTCTGGCAAAGCCCCAGCCGCTTGCTTTCCATCGCCGCCGCCACCATCTCGAAGGTCTTGCCCGCGCCAACCTGGTGTGCAAGCAGCGTATTCCCGCCGTACAACACATGGGCAATCGCCGTTCGCTGATGTTCCCGCAGCGTAATTTCCGGATTCATCCCGTCAAACACGATATGCGATCCGTCGTATTCGCGCGGCCGGGTCGAGTTGAACAACTCGTTATAGCGCGTCACCAGCTCATGCCGGCGGATCGGGTCTTTCCATACCCAGTCGTGAAAAGCGTCCTTGATCGCCTGCTGCTTCTGCTGGGCAATCGTCGTCTCCTTCTGATTCAGCTCCCGCTTTTCCCGTCCGTTTTCATCCTGCACAACATCGTATACGCGCGTATCCCGTAGATTGAGCGTGTCTTCCAGAATTTTGAGCGCAGGCGCACGTCTGGTGCCGTATTTCATGTGGTTATTCACGTTCTCCGACAGAAGGCTCTTGCCGTCTATCGACCACTCCGCCGTTTGCGGCGCGTAATTCACGTGGATTCGCCGCTGTTCGTAATAGGGAATTCCCAGCAGCTCGATCATAAAGCGCTGAATATACGCCTTGTCCACCCATGTCGTACCGAGCCGCACGTCGATTTCGGATGCGTCCAAATCCTTGGGCTGTGCCGCTTGGAGCGCCTCAACGTTGACGGCAAAGGACGGGTCGCTTTCCGCTGCCGTCTGCGCCACGCGCAGCTTGGCGCGCACGTTGCCGGACAGATATTCATCCGCCGTCTGCCACGTCTGTTCCAGCGGGTCAAGGAAGATCACGCCATGCAAGTCCGCAACGATTTCATCCCCCGCTTTGCCCGTCAGCCGTGCCATAAACGGCAGATCAACCTTCGCCCGCTCTCCAATGGATACCGCAAGCGCTTCGCTCGCTGTGTCCACCTGCGTAACCGGTTTCCTCCGCCGGATTGTTCGTTTGCTGAAAATATCCGCCTTGCGTTTGAGCTTCCTGTCTTCATCCAATATTTCAAGCGAGCAAAGCAAATAGTATGAAGAATCGCCTTCAAACGCCCGCCCGTTGGCTTTGCCGTTGATGATCCCGTATTCGACGCTGAACGCATCATACAGCCGACCCAATTCCGCCTGCTGTGCCCTGATCTCCGCGTCGCTGCCGTCCGTAAGCTGCAAATCAATCAATTTTCGCACACAATCCCGTAGCTCAATCATCCCCTTGACGCGCTCCTGCGTCGTCTGATTGAGTACGGGGCGAGTCATTACCGAATTTTCGCGGTAGTAAACCTGACCGTTCACAAGCGCATACGAGAAATTGCGCACATCGGGATCAGCCGGAATCGTCCGTCCTTCGTTTATATCCGTTTCGGATATTTCCGTCCTTTTGTATTCCCCGTCGATGTTCCTCACTGCCGCATGGAGCTGCTGCGCGAGGTCTGCACCGGGAATCGGTTCGCATGTGGTTTCCTTCTCGTTTCCGTACATGCTTTTGTCCCATTGCATCCTGCCCAGCACCATGTCGGGATGATCGACAAAGTAGCTGTTGACGGGGATGCCGTCCGCCGTCTGCCCCAGATGGATCCAATCCGGCTCTATGTCGATGGGATGTTCCCTCTTTTGAAGAAAGAGAATATCCGATGTGACTTCCGTTCCGGCGTTGGCTTTGAAGGCATTGTTCGGCAGTCGGATGGCTCCGAGCAATTCAGCTCTCTGCGCGATGTATCGGCGCACATCAGGGGAAGCCTTGTCCATTGTGCCTTTGGACGTGATGAATGCGATCACGCCGCCCGGACGCACCTGTTCCAGCGTTTTGGCAAGGAAATAATCGTGAATCAGAAACCCGTACTTGTCGAACGCCCTGTCCGCCACCTTGTAATTGCCAAAAGGCACATTGCCGACGGCGACATCAAAAAAGTCTTTGCGGTTGGTCTTTTCAAAGCCCGTGATCTCGATTCTCGCATCGGGATAGAGCTGCCGCGCCATGCGTCCCGTGATGCTGTCCAGCTCCACACCGTACAGCCGGCTTTGGCTCATGCTTTCCGGCAGCATACCGAAGAAGTTGCCCACGCCGCAGGCAGGTTCAAGCACGTTTCCGTCCTGAAAGCCCATATTGCCCAAGGCTTCATACATCGCCCTGATAACGACGGGGCTGGTATAGTGGGCGTTCAGGGTGGAGCCGCGCGCCGCCGCATATTCCTCGTCCGTCAAAAGGCTTTTAAGCTGTTGATATTCCTTTTGCCAGCTCGCGTTTTCGGCGTCGAATGCCTGCGGCAGACCGCCCCAGCCGACATATTTGGAGAGCGTTTCCTGTTCCTGCGGCGTTGCCTGTCTGCCCTCGGCTTCAATCTGCTTGAGCGTCTGGATGGCGGCAATGTTGAACGCATACTTTGTCTTTGCGCCGCCTTCGCCCAGATGGTCATCCGTGCTATGAAAGTTCTGCGCTTTGTACGGCTCGGCTTCTTTGCGCTCCGTTTCCTGCTCCGTCAGGTCGATAACGAGGTTGTGCAGCCTAATCTCTTCCTGCGGTTGTTGCGGCGCTGGATCACTCGGCACTTCCTCTGTCAGTACGAAATTCTCAGATTCCGCAGGCATTGCATCCGTCTGCTTGTAAAACAGTTCATCGTTTCGCGTATCTTCGGCAAGCATCTGCTCAAACGTGTCCCGCCGCTCCACCCTTGAAATCGGATAAAGCAGCGTCGGGTCGCGCAAATTTACGTGCGTATCTGTAATTTCTTCGATGAGGAACGCCGTATCCCCCAGATAGACCGTATCGCCTACCTGATAATGCGACATCAGTGGATGAGGGGCATCGGTAAAAGCCGCCGGGCTTTCAGATTTCTGCGTTGCAGCCGCTCCTTCTGGCTGTTCGGAAAAATCGCGTCCTTCTACCTGCGCATGTGCTTTTGCATCCGGGTAATCACCCAAAATGTACAGATACCGACGCTCCTGAAGGTTGTAAACAGCGGCACCGTCATAGGCGAAGCCGTCGCCGCTCATGGTGCCATTCACATAGCCCTGCGCAGCCTTGATGGCTTCTTCCAAGGTCGGATAGTCCAATTTACTGTCAAACCCATTTTCAAAGTGATGATAGGTCACAACCTGATAGGGCGGGGGGATCGACGAGGCTGCCAGTGTGGGATAAAGCTCATCCAGGAGTTCCTGATGCAGCCGTTCGTGAAAGGATGGCGTATCGAAGTACAATCGGACAAGTTGAAGATCGTCGGATGCCATGACAATGCGGCGAATCGCTTGTGTGCCCTCCAAATAGGCGTTTTGGCGATCTGAATTGCGGCAGGCATTGACGAAGGCTTCGTCTTTGGACAGCACATTGCCAACCGTCAGCTTATATGACTCAAACAACGCCTGCTCGGTGGGCTGCTGCTGTGTCGGCGCGTTGTTGTCCGTTTCCCGCCGGTTTGGCGTAAGGTATCGGTTCTGACGAATCAGTTCAGAGACTCGTTCGGCAACCTGATTCCATTTCAGCAGCACATCGGGACAGTTGCTTTTCCTGAGCTGTATCCCCTTTGCGTCGTGGCTTTCCGAACTCCCATGTTCACCCGATACGCCGGGCATTCTCCCGCCTATCCCGTATTCGTTTTTCAGAAATTCCAGCTTTTCATTGGTGCTGTGAGGTTCTGAAAAGAACTGGTAAATTCGACTGCCCGCGCCCGCAATCGGAGCGCTTTGGGTCAGCACCGCGTCGATTTCATCCTGCGTCATAAAGCCGCGAACATCGGGCAGCAGCATCTCGCCTTCGGGCAGCTCCTTCCGCGCCAATGCCAAATCCCTGAGACGGGGGAGAATGTCCCTCGGCAGAAGAAAACGAAAGCGCATCAGATCGGGCTGTATCGCGACCGCATCCGCAAAGACCTCCATCTGCCGGATCAACCCATGCAGGAATTCGGGCTGCTCCATCTTCTCGGAGAGATGATTGACGCAATCCGGGAAAATCAGCGGCGTATCTGTCATCAGGGAGAGATACCCGTTTTCTCTTGCGGCGCTGTCGCGGTACATATAGATCAGCCGCTCGGCGACCTTCCGTCGAATGGTTCCGGGGGCTTCCACGTTTTCGAGCTGTGTGCCGAATTGCCCGGCTTCAATCAGCGCGCCGACGCGCTTTGCGGCATCCGTCCACGATATGACCTGCGCATTGTTGGCATACCGCGCACGATCTCCGGCGGCCATTTGGATTCCGCTTGGGTCGAACCAGACCGAAAAGCGCCGCCCGTCCAATTCAAAGCCGCTGCCGTCGTGGTAAAGGGTCTTCATTCGCAGCGCGATTTCCTCGTTCGTTTTGCCGATCATCGCGTCAAACGCCAGCTCCATGCGGGTATCCTCGCCATTGCCGCCGAACCGCAGTGCCGTATCAAGCGCTTTGGATATAAAAGAAGGAGCGGAAACCGCTCGGTCATCCGCTCCCTCGCCATATTCGGTTATCGTTTCAAAAAGGCTCGTCTGCCCCGGATTTAAGCGTACACCAGCTCGCTCAGTACGATTTCCTCTGCCTGCGCTTTCAGGCTGTTCATCGCGCCGACCCACGCCATCGGGTCGCGTTCCTTCAGCGCTTCGTTCACGCCCTGCGCCGCCGCCATCTCGCTGACCATGCGGTTCACCCGCTCGCTCGCCGTCCGGTCGATCTCCGCCAGATGCGCCGTCAGTTCGCCCGTCAGCAGCAGGCTGTTGAACGTCATCTTTCTGTACTCCTTCAGATACGCCTTGCGCATCCTGCCGTACCTGCCCAGCGTCGCCTGCCCGTCCGGGATTTTCAGGTCGGGAATCTGATAACCGTTCACCGTTTTGTAATTCAGCATATGGCCTGCTCCTTTCAACGCTCCGCGCTTCCCGCTCGATGCTTCTCAATACTTCCTCGGAGATTTCGCTGACCGCCGTTCCGAGTGCCGTCAACGCCTGCGGCGTATTCCATTCAAGGATGGTCGCGAAATCTTCCGGCTCGAACCGATGTTCTTCCGCCAATCCGCAGCGGCTGAGGAGCATATACTGAACGCCCGTCGTCGCCGTATTCCGGAAAGCCAGTTCGAGGTTGAGTTCATCATACTCCATGAGGAGTGAACCGTCAACGATGTCGCGCAGCTCGTCCTGATGCTCCTGCCAGTAATCCATCGCTTTCTGCATGGCGATTTCTTCGAGCTGTCCCGCAAGTCCGCGATTGGCGGAAACCTCATATTCCTTTTCCAGCAGCGCACCGATAGCCGCGCCGTTTTCCTCGTTTATCGTCCATACAAACGGCGAACGGGAATCTTTGCGCATCCCCGTATCGGCAGCATCAAAGACGTAATGATAGCGCGGCGCATCGCCCGTCATATCCAGCAGCGCGATGCCTTTTGCGCCACGCCGGACATACCGCCGCATGGTGTTCGTCCACAGCTCAAACGACGCGCAGGCGGTCGCGTCCGGGCGCTGGGCGTAGATCATCATCTGGTCGTAAAAACCATATTTGTACAGGGTGGAAGCCGTTTGCAGAAACGAGCGCCACGTTTCCCCGTCGGCGGAGATCTCGCGCGCGGTCTGTGCGGCAAGCTGTACATAATCGTCAATTTTGGGCATTTCATCGCTCCTGTATGTCTTTCCGTTTCGTCGCCGTCATCGTATCCCGTTTGGCTTTGGGCCTGTCCGCAATCCGCAGACGCTCTGAATGGAAATACGGATTTCTCCATAAGCGCAGCGGAATATCCGTCGGTTTCATCAGGTTTCCGTGATTCTGCGGAAAGATCCGCACCGCGTCCACGCCGATTTCCTTCACGATCTTTTCGATCATCGCCAGCGCAACGCAGTTCGTATTCGCAAAGCTGCTTCGCGTGAAATCATCGCACAGCACGTTTTTTCCGCGCCGCACATGCAGCACGTCCAGATCAAGCCCGCCGACCCAGCCGACGCCCATCGTCAGATGCGGCTTGTCGGTGATGTCGTCGTTTTCCTGCCGGCCTCGCAGTTCGCAAAAGCGCTGCTTCGCCTGATCGAACCGGTCAAAGCGTTCCAGCGGACTTGGATTTTCCGACCCTCGAATCCACGAAGATAAATCCTCGATGACGTAATAATTCCACTTGCCAGAATCGCGGCGCTGCGTCACATAGTCCACGCACTCGCCGCGCCGAAAGCTCTCAAAAACCACCTGATCTGCGCCGAAACGTTCGCTGTCCGATACAACCGCAAACCTTCCGGCACCCAATTCCCGGATTTGGAAGTTCTACTCCCTATCCGGATTTCGTTCCGCCGTCCATTCCAAAGACATCCCTCCTTTTCTTTTTGGGAAAACCGTTTTTCGCCAGTTATCCCCAATCCGTCAACAGGTTTCGTCGGGTTTTCAACATGGATGTCCACAGCTTATCCACACGAATCCCGTTTGGACATAGAAGAAGGCGGACGCTCACGCATCCGCCCCTCGGCATATCTCCGTTTCTTCCTTTCCTTGTCCTCATATTCCCGCCATGCCGCATCCGCCGCCTTGCTCTGTCCGCACGGCTTTTCCATCATCAGCCGCTCGAACGGGCTGTTCGTGAAGTATCGCAATTCATCCCCCTTTTCAGGCGCAAAAAAAGCAGCCCTTTTTCAGACTGCTTACTTCTCAAAAGCAACTCGGTGTATATCGAACAGTTACGATTAACACCCTTTTATTTTCTTCCTCGACGCGATAAACAATCGTGTAGTTTTTGACAAACAGTTGTCGATATTCCCTGTCTGTAAAAACACCTGTTCGGCGCACAGAACCCCGCTTAGGCGTATCTTCAAGGCTCAAAATCGCTTGTTCAATACGATCAATCAGGTTTTCTGCTGCCGTCGGCGCAGACAATTCGCTGACAATATAAGCATATATCTCGTCAAGATCCTGCAATGCTCGATTCATCAACTGCACGCTGTATTTATCCAAGGTGCTTCCTCCTCAACTGTTTCAGCGCGCTCCGAGCCTCGTGCGTTTCACCACTTAAAGCAAATTCCATTTCAGCATCATAAATCGCACCATTCATCGCCATGCGCTCTACCATTTCCTCATAGGCTTCGATACTCATCACAACGAGATCACCATACCCATTTTTTGTGATAAACACCGGTTCTCGCTTAGCGTGACAAATATCTGAAATTTCATTGGTGTTACGCAAATCCGTAATAGGTCTAATCTGCGGCATATTCCTTCCTCCTCTCTTTTCTTGTACATTATTATAACAGAATTATGTACGTTTCTCAATCAAAATATCCCTCTTCCTTTATTTTTTATTTTTCTTCGTTCTCCTCCCCGATTTCCTCCTCGTCGTCATCATCATCGAGTTCCGTGTTGTAGCGCGGCTGCGCGTCTCTCTTCTTCCCCAGCACGACGAACGCCGCAGCGCCGCCTGCAATCAACACCACCAGCAGCACGAGCGCCATCATCGCCGTCGAATCGGTCGTTTTCTCCGTTTCCGGCTTGGGTTCGGCGGTCGGCTTCGGCGTAGGCGTTGCCGTGGGTTCGGGCGTGGGCTGTTCATCCTTGCTCACCACACCGAAAAGGTCGCGGTCATCCACAAGGTTGAGGAAGTAGGTTTCGTATTGCTCGCCGTCCTCGTCCAGCGGCTTATCGTAGTCGATCACGAGGTAATACGTTTCGCCCTTGCGCGTCTGCACCGTGATGAACTGCTTGTTCGTCGCCTTGGAATACAGCAAATCCACCGTTTTCATGTTGCCGCCCATCGAAAAGGGCTTGCCCTCGGTCGGCTCGCCCGTTTCCGCACCGCCCGCAAGCTGTACCAGCAGCGCATAGAGCGCGTCGATATCCGGGGCTGCTGTCGTCTGCGGCTGCATGGTCGCCTGCGGCACGTCCGTGGGCATCGGCGTTGCGGTCGGCTTCGGCGTGGTCTTTGCGCCGCCGGAGGACGGTTTCTTTGTCGCGGAAGGCCCGCTGTCATTGCCGCTCGAACCGCTGTCGTCCCTGCCGTAGAAGGGATTTTTCACATATACCTTCTGCGACACATTGCCCGCCAGATCGACGGCGTAAATGGCAATCTGCTGCCTGCCGTCCGCGTATTCACGGATGTTCGCGTCCAGCGTCGTTCCGCTATATTTGAGCTTATGCCCGTTGACGTACACCGCCGCCACGCCGGAGGTAGAATCGGTCGCTTCGATGCAGATCACCTCGCCGCTCACGCCCGCCTTGACGGTCGGCGGCGTGCTGTCAAAGCAGGAAATCGCTTCGCTTTTCGCCTGCACATTGCCCGCACGGTCGGTAATGGACACATGGATCGTCGCGTTTTCCCGCAGCTCCACCGCATAGCCCGCGCTCTGATCGTCGCCGTCCACGACGGTCTGCCAGCCGTTTTCCGTCGCCACGACGATTCGGATGTTCGCCCAGCCCGTTCCGTTCACATCCACGATGTTGATTTTCGCCGTCGCCCTGTCCTTCTGCCACTTTGCCGGGGACACAACCGTGATTTTGTACGCGCCCTCCGGCATCGGCTCGGCGGTCGGTTCGGTCGTGGGCTGCTGCGTCGGCTCTGTCGTAGGCTCAGCCGAAGGTTCAGCCGTCGGTTCGTCCGTGGGCTGCACCGTGGGCTCAGTCGTCGGCTGTTCCGTCGGCTCGGCAGTCGGTTCGTCTGTCGGCTCTGTCGTAGGCTCGTTCGAGGGTTCAGCCGTCGGTTCGTCTGTGGGCTGCGCCGTGGATTCTTCCGTCGCTTCTCCCGTTTCCGTCTGCCTATCGGGTTCTGCCGCTTCCTGCGCAGGATGAGCAATTTCCCTGCTTTCGCTCATGTTTTCGTCCTGCACAGCCTCCTGTCCGACCGTTTCGCCCGCTACGCTTTCCGCTTTGACCGCCAGCACCGATCCGCCCAGCACTGCGCAGAGCGCCAGCGTCAAAACGCGCATCCCCATCTTATTCTTCAAAAGATTCATCGTCCCGCTTTTCCTCCTGTTCTTCATGTTCCTCTTTGTCCTGCGGCGGCTTGCCCGCCAGAAAATCTTCCAGCTCCTCCGGGGTCAGCCGCATACTGCGCACGACGTAGAGGATGCCCATGTTCTCCGCTTCCTCCTGCCGCTGTGCCAGCTTCTTTGCCTTTTCCTCGGCGTGCTTGGCTGCATTGTCCGCCTTTTCGCGGTTGTTGCGAATCTTCTGCAAATCCGCACGCCAGTTCATCTTCTTTGCCATGCTTTATTCGTATATCCTCCCAAACCCATAAAAATGTTCCTGCCAATAGGCACGGCTCAAATCCGCATACGAGATCGGATTGCCGCAGTTCAAAATGTACCCGTCGCCCACATACAGCGCGACGTGCGTAATGCCGTCGTTGCCCGCCACGCCGTCGCCCAGCGTGCCCTGAAAGAAAATCAGGTCGCCCGGACGGGCTTCTTCCGGCTCAATCGGCGTACACACGCCGTATAAGCTCGTCGCGCCCAGCCTGCCGACGTCCCGCACGCCCGACTCTTTGAATATCCACGAAATGAAGCCCGAACAGTCAAACGACGTTTCCGGGCTGTCGCCGCCCCAGACGTAAGGATAGCCGATATACCGTTCGCCTGCCTCGATGAGCTTGGCAAACTTGGGGTCAGCCTGTTTGTATGCTTCCGGGACTTCGTATTCCATCGGCTCTTTGAGCTGCGATGCGTGCGGCTTGCCCGCGAACAAATCCGGATAATTGCCCAGCGTCGCCATATAAAGCGCGTACATACCGACCTTTTCCCGGCTCAGCACCATGAACGGCAGGTGAGAGAGAATCTTGTTGACCAGCTTCACCTTGCAGATCGTATAGGTGTATACCACTTCGATTTGTACCCAGTTCTCCCGCCACTTCATCTCGCCCGTTTTGGGGTCTTCCACCTGCTCGTATTCCTTCTTCCATTCCGTGCGGTATCGCGTTTCCTTTTCGACTGCGGTTGTCAGCTTATACTGCTGCCCGAAAAGCAGCTCCAATGTCGGCATCGCCGTGTCCACCGTCCACTCCCCGCCGATGCGCGCGCTGACCAGCGCCAGCAGCACATACGGGTCGTGCCAGATTTCCATCTGCTCCACCTGCACCTCGCCGTAGCCGGGATGAATCTCGCCGTACCTGTCCAGCTCGTCTTGCAGCGCATCCTCCATCTCGCAATATGCCCGTTCAGCGGCAATCAGGTCATCCTCCTCGGCGGGATACGTGCCGAGGACCAGCGATTCGAGCAGCGACTGCGCAATCGGCATACACCCGGACAGGCTGCTGAGCATATACGTCATCATCACCGCAAAGAGCAGGATAACCAGCTTTCCCCGATTTTTTCGAATGAACATCTCGACTTTCCGCTCCGTCCTTTGAACGGGCGTGAACACGGCTTCGCCCGCGCCCTGCACGACGATCCCTTCCGCCTGCCGCCCGGTCTGCGCCGCCGCGTACTGCCGCTGAATCTGCTTTTTCTGCCGCTGCTTGGACATCCGCCGAACGCTGGATTCTGCGCCCTGCCTGCCCGTCCGCGCCGCCTGCACCCCGACGTTTTCTTCTTCTTCCGTTTCGTCCACAGGAAGCACCGCGTCGGCCAGCACGTCGGAAAGCGCGTCCGCCGCGCTTTCCGTGTGCCGCAGCATAGAGGGCGGCCTGGGCTTTTCCGCCTCGAAACGCAGGTGGTACGCCTTACTGCCCGCGAGCCTTTCGTGCTTTCTCATCGCAAAACACCCGCCAGTCATGCTGTGCCATCGCGTCCGCCCGCGCCGCCGCCCTGCACAGGGACAGCATCACCAGCGCCACAAAGCAAACGCCCAGCACCGTCGCCAGAATTTCCATCATCCGTTTTCCTCCTCCTGACCCGCCGTTTCATTCAAACGGGTCGTCATCAGCCGGTAAAGCTCCGTGTCCTGCGGAAAACGATCCACAAAAGGCAAAATCGTGTCGCCGTAGAGCAGCAGTCCCTCGCCCGCGCCGGACTGCTTCACATAAGAAAGCTGACGCGCGGAAATGCCCAGCTTTTTCGCCAGAATCTCGCGGTCGCCCGGCGCCTGATTGAGCATCAGGATAAAGTCGCTGTTTTCAAAGATGTTTTCGATTTCCGCGCTCGCCAGCAGATCCTTCAGGTTCTGTGTAATCGCCGTCGGGATGCCGCCCCATTTTCGAAAGCGCTTCCAAATCTCCACGGAGTACGCCGCCGTCTGCGGCTCTTTCAGCAGCAGATGGAATTCATCCATGTAATACCGGGTCGATTTCTTCTGCGCGCGGTTGATCGTCACCCTGTTCCAGACCTGATCCTGCACGATGAGCATCCCCAGCTTTTTAAGCTGCTTGCCCAGCCCCTTGATGTCGTAGCAGACCAGTCGGTTCTTCAGGTTCACGTTCGTGCGATGGTTGAACAGGTTCAGGCTGCCATGCACATAGATTTCAAGCGCCGTCGCAATCCTCTGGGCTTCGGGTTCGGGCTGAATCTTCAGCTCGACGTACAGATCCTCCAGAATCGGCATGGTTTCCGGCTTCGGGTCGGCGAAATACGCCTGATACACCGAACGGACGCACCGGTCGATGACCGTCTTTTCAATCGGCTGCAAGCCCTCCTTACCGCCGACGATCAGCTCGCACATCGACAGCACAAAGTCGGATTTCAGCGTCACGGGGTCTTCCTCATCCGCGTAATTCATGTTGATATCCAGCGGATTGATGTAGTCGCTGCCGACGGGCGAAATGCGGATGATCTGCCCGTGCAGCCGTCTGACCAGCGGCGCATACTCCGCTTCCGGGTCGCAGATGATGATGTCGTCGTCCGTCACCAGAAACACGTTGACCATTTCCCGCTTCGCCGCAAACGACTTGCCGCTGCCCGGCGTACCCAGAATCAGCCCGTTCGGGTTGCTCAGCAGCTTGCGATCCACCAGAATCATGTTGTGGGACAGCGAATTCACGCCGTAATACAGCGCGCCTTCGCTTTTTTGAAACAGCTCCTGCGTCGTAAACGGAATGAAAATGCCCAGCGCACTGGTCGTCAGCCCTCGCTCGATGCGAATCGGGTTTACGCCCAGCGGCAGCGCCGCCTGCATCGCCCGCTCCTGCTGGAAATCCAGCGTCACCAGCGAACAGTTCATCGTCTGCGCGATGCTCCGGCACTGCTGCACATCCGCCTTGAGCTTGCGCTTTGTGTCCGCCGCGTTGACCAGAATAAACGTCAGCATCAGCATGCGCTCATTGTGGTTTTGCAGGCTTTTGAGCATATCCTTTGCGCCCGCGTCCAGCGTCGTCAGGTCACTGGGCAGGATATCCATGTCGTATCCGGAACGCACGGCGCGCTTTTGCTCCTCGATCTTCGTCCTGTCCAGCTCGGTGATCTTGCGCTTGACCATCTTCACGGCTTCCGTCTGGTCGATAGCGCGGATGTGCATGGATACGATCAGGCTGCTGTCCACCGCCAGAAACGCTTCCAGCGCACGGTCGGACAGGTCGGCGGCGGTAATCTGCAAGAACGACGCGCTGCAAAATTTCTCCCCGATTCTGAACGTGCGCCCGTCCGGGAACTCGAACGAGGCGGGCGCGATGAAGTCCCGCGTAGACAGCCCGGATGGCGCGAGCCAGTCCCAGTCAAACGCGAACGGCTCTTTCGTGTCCATGTGGAAGATGCCGTGCAGCAGCGCCAGCCGCGCTTTGCCGTCCAGCGCCTGCGCGTGAACGCCCATCCGCTTGAAATTGCCCAGCAGCTCCGCTTCGATGCGTTCCAGCCGCGGCTTTGCGTTGCGCACACTGTCCGCCTCGATGGTGAACGTCAGGTATTTCGTCTTGCGCAGACCGTTATTGCCCCGTGCGAGCTGGTTTTGGAGCATCTGCGCATATTCCTCGCGGATGCCGTCAAAATCATCCTGCCGTGCGGTCATCTCAATGCGGTTGTCTCCTCCGCTCTGTCCGTTTTCCAGATTGAGAAACGAAAACTCGAAGGAAACCGAGCTGTCAAAGTAGTTGATGAACTCGCACCAGCTCCCAAAGATCGCGTCCTTGTCCTCGTTTTCGGAGAGCTGATAATTGATGTCCTGAAACTGAATCGTCTTGTTGTAGCGGTTCACGTCCACCCGGCAGACGCCGTCCGGGTACATCCGCTGATAGGGGATCGTCTGCTGCGCGCTGACACGGTTTCCGTGCCCACTCCGCGCGCGGCGGATGACCGCCTTAATCTGTCGCTTTTCGCTTCCTGTGAGCTTTCTGTTTGTTGCCTTGAGCAATGGCTTTCACCTCATTTTCAAGCTGCGCCTGCTTTTCCAGCAGCGCATAAATGTTCTGGGTCTGATAGATTCTGCGTCTTGGGCGCAGATAGCGGCTTTCGATAATGTGCCGCAGTACGGCTTCCAGCGGTTCGCCGTTCTTTTCATACAGGCCAAGCGCGAAAAACGGCATCATGGAAAAGATCATGAGAAACGTCGCCATGCTGCCGGACAGCGCGTTTTTCGTCAAAAAGAAAAGCGGTACGCCGATGAGCGCCCCGCCGGAAAAACAGATGACCTGCCGCTTTGTCAGGTTCAGAATCAGCTTCTGCCTGACTTTCGTCAGGTCTTTCGGAATGGGAACGTATGCCAAATCGCACCTCCTTGCAGCTTTCGCCGCTCATGCCTTCAATAGAAAAACATCGTTCATTTTCCCAAAGTGGGAAGTCCAGAAACCTCAGGTTTCTGG
>UMHM01090434.1_pt1 | contig 22263 bp, 30 predicted proteins | sample 1965501 | NCBI WGS metagenome assembly UMHM01 (sample SAMEA4836095, study PRJEB28245) | human gut metagenome | biome: gut microbiome; material: fecal sample | place: Denmark | collected 2008
CTATATCATGCAAAATAGATTTTAGTTTTCTTAATGCAACATGTCTAGAACTTTCTAAATACATCCAACCTTGAATATCTTTTTCAGAAGGTTGGTATAATACTCTATAATGATAACTAGGATTAAATAAATCTTGAGCATACTGATCTCCTTTTCTTAATCTCCCATAAATAGTGATTAATTTGGAATGTACTTTATCCTTAACTAATTTCTTTGTATATGGGAGTTTCATGTTAATCTTCAAAAATTGCTGCAGCAATTAATGTCACAACTATACCAATTATAACTACCATAACATACCAGTTAATAAAAGTACTCCAATTATGAAAGTGAAGATACTTGTAATCACTTTTTCTGTTGTATTACTTTTGTTCATAATTATCTAATTTAAATTTGTACTAAATGAGGATTCGAACCTCTTTCAACCAATTATTTAGTAAGAAACTTCTCTGTTAAAGGATATTCTCCATTTAAAGAAACTTCTTTAGTATCTACAAATGTTGGATCTTCATCCATATAACTTTCTGGATAATAATCTAAAGAAAGGCCTACATTTACATGCTTTTCATTATTATCTAGCTCTATAAATTGTAGTTCTTTAAATCTTAATCCATATATTTCTTTAAGAATTCTCATTGCTGCTTTAACTGGAGTTTCATCTGGAAGTAATTCTCCCTTAGGAACACAAGTTGAATATTGTCTAAACAATAAAGAATTCTTAGCCTTTACAAAAACTAATACTTGTTTCATTTATATTTAAATAAAAAGAGGAGTTAGTTTCCTAACTCCTCTAAAAATTTACTTTACTTCTTCAAAAGCAGAAGATTTAACATCTCCCTCTTCATTTCCCACTCTCATTCTTCTTATCCAAAAAGCACTTTCTAAAATGCCTTCACAGCTTTTTAAGATTCTATCAGGAGGACATTTCCTATATCTTGATAAAAACTGCAATAAATAGTAATAATAATTACTACAACTAAAAATTCCTGCTACAATTAATAGCGAACTTAAATCTAAATCCTTCCATTTTTAACTAATTAAAATTATATAACTATTCAATAAATAAAAACTCATCATTACAATCTGTAATAAATACTATATCTCCTACCTCATAAGGTGTATTAGATTGAGAAAATACAGTCTTTTCTGTTACTAAACCATTAACAACTATACTCACCATATACCCATTTTCATTAGGTAATTTACAATATATAGTACAAGATCTTCCTACTAGATCTGATAAAGTTTCTCTAGTTGGTTCAGATTTTAACTTATTAATACCTTTATATACATGATATAGTACTATTACAAATAATATCCCAACTCCTATAGCAACAGCTACAGTTAAAGCTTTAATCTCCTTCAATAATACTAAAGTCCAACAGAATCCTAATAAGAAATGCAATACTCCTTTAAAGGATATTAAGTCTCCTACTGTAGAACCTGTACTATCTATATCAGTATCAAAGCTAGAATCTAAATCAACATCCATGTCTACTCCCATACCTAATATAGATACTAAGAATTGGATTATAAATATAGCAGAAACTACTATAGCTAATGTTAATACAATATCTATCATTTTATAAATTCTAATAAATAATTAATAACTCCAAAGTCTGGATTTAAAAATCCTGTTATAGTATTTTTAATAGTGACCATAGTAAATACTACTATTACCGCCAACATCGTTCCTCCTAACACATGTGCAAATGCCCATGTTTCTGAGTCTTTATTATAATACCAATCAATAGCTTTTCCCTTCTCATCCTTCTTTGTCACTACTTTTATAGTAGATTTAAGATAACGAAATATAAGTAAAGTTAGAAGAACACCACATACAATCACACAAAGATTGATAATACTATTAACAGCCTGCTGAGCTTTAACAATTTCATAAACATTCTCAGCTCCTACTTTAAGAGCTTGAGAGGCTCCTACTATAGCCTGTTTTACATCATTATATATTTTCTCTGATAATATATTTGTAGAATCCCTAGATACTACCTCTTGAGAAAACCCTGATAGTGATATAAATATAATACCAATAATTAAAATAAATCTTTTCATAAATTATTCAGAAAATAAATTATCAAACTCTGCTTTACTATAGTTAAGCATATTAGCAACCTTCTCAGCATGTTCAAGTGTATCTACATACAAAGCCAAGATTCCTTTATTCTTTTCACTGCTTACTACCCATTTGTTTTCATTGTAAGAGTATACTACTCTTATATTTGATACATAATCTTTCTTAGTCACCAACCAATTCCTAAAACTAAGATATGCTCTTAATCTTAAATACAAAAGAAGTTCTTCTTCAAAACGTTCACAATCTTCTCTTCTGTCAAACCTGTTTCCAGACCAAATTCTCTCTTCTTTATCCTCTTTATAACCAAGGACATCAGAACTAAACCTACTAAATACTCTCAAAAATTCCCTGAACTTTTCTTTAAATTCAGCACAATTATGGAATGTAGATATTCTGCCATCCTCGCGACAAGGATTTTTAAATGTGTAATCATTCATAACTATATTCTATCTATTATTTATAAAATTCAACATCAAATAAATTTAAAAATATTTAACTAAACTACTCATAATTTCATTATATATACACCTTATGAAATTTTTATTATTTTCAATATACAGTTCCAGAATGAGATTTTAAAAATCATGTCATTTTGGGTATAAAATAGGCTCATATTTTGAAGTTAGGTATGAAAATAAAAATGGGGTATTCAAAGATAAAATCAATCTTCAAATACCCCAAACTGCACCAAAAAATCGAAAACCTGTTCTTTCTTGATTTTCGTACACCTAGTGAGATTCGAACTCACACTGGATAGAGCCTAAATCTATTGCCTCTGCCAATTGGGCTACAGGTGCTTAAAATCTTAATAATATAGGTTGAGTGCTTCTTAATTAAATTATTTCTAATTAGATAAAAAAGCATCACCTATACTATTAAGCTGCCATTATTGTTTAACTAAATTTTGTATCGGGTAGGGGATTTGAACCCCTGTGAACAGATCGAAAATCTGTAATCCTGACCCCTAGATGAACCCGACTTATATAAATACTACACTAACATTTCTTTAAACCTCTCAAAATCTTTAATAATATTTCCTACTATTTCTATATTAGGAAACATACCTCTTCTGAGCTGTTCTATACATTTTCCATAAGGTTTATCAGTTAAAATATCTCCCTCATACCAAATTCCACTAAATAAATAATATCCAGTATGATCAGCGATATTTCTTCTAAATTTCTCTCTATTATCCATATTACATTTAGAATGATGTATTGCAACCCAATATCTTGAATTATTTTCATTCTTAAATTGGATAATATCTCCGTCATTTATCTCAATATTACTTTCCATATTTATTATAGAGAAATTATTTCTGATTCACCAAATAATTCTGTTAAATAGGATAAGTATAACCCTAATTTATACTTCTCTTCTGTTTCTATTGTAACTAAATGAATCTGATTCATTTTAGTTATTACTTTAAATCTCTTTTCCATTGCATTATTTATTATTTGAGGAAGGTGAGAGGTTCGAACTCTCACAGCATTTTACTGCTCTAACACGTTAGCAATGTGTCCTCTTAACCAATTTGAGTAACCTTCCATAAAATTAAACATTAGGTGTTATATGGGACTTGAACCCATGATCTCTGGAACCACAACCCAGCGCTTTAACCAACTAAGCTAATAACACAGTAGAGGATATAGGATTCGAACCTATGACTTTCACTGTGTAAAAGTGACACTCTCAACCGCTGAGTTAATCCTCTATAAAATTAGTTACCCTGATGGGACTTGAACCCACAACTCCTACATTAAAAGTGTAGTACTCTGCCATTGAGTTACAGGGTAATATTTAGGGAGATAGTACATGTACCTCTCCCCTAAAATTGTGCACAATAAATATCATACTTTTAACCTTCTAGTATGAAAGGTCTAGAATACAATTTTTCAAATTCCTTATGGCTGTCTGAAAGACTCTCTAGAAAGAGCTGAAACTTTCGCCTGCTTTATTTTACCAACCAAAGCACTAAGAGGGAGTAGTTTTCAATGATACAACTACTTAAAACATATATTCAACATAATAAAACTATACTACATAATAGTCTATTATAGAATATTAAACGTGGAACTAACTGGGATCGAACCAGTGCAAACCTAGATCTTCAATCTAGTGCTCTACCTACTGAGCTACAGTTCCATTAGAGGATTATTAACCCTCTATATATGTCTGAATATTCTCTGGATCAGATCTATCTATATAATAAATACATCTTTGTCCAGGATATAATTCATTGTCTTCTTCAAGGTTAAAGCATCTTGCTAACTTTTGAATAAGATTCTCTGTCTCCTCATCCTCGCAGAAGTTGATTATATCATCTTCTTTATATTCCCCAAATGCCTCATCAACCCAAATTGCAGAACTAGTTCCTGTTTCATAAGGAGCATCATATGCTTTATAAGACATTCCTAATACTATTACTTTCCTTTCTGGATGAAGTTCAAATAATGCTTTTACAGTAATATCGAATGCATAGAGATCTCTTCTTTCTAATTCTTCTTGAATTTTCTCTTTCCATTGAAGCAATTCTTCAAAAGGAATAACTTGCAGATTAATCATATTTAAAATTGTAGAATGTTTGTACTTTTAACCTTTATATGAGCATAAAATATACTCCCAGAATCAATTGTATATCTTACTTTAGTAACTTCAAAAGTTCCTTCCTTACATAAAATATATTCTCCAACCCTTGGAACAAGTTCAACATCTCTAAGGGTGCATAACTCTATAAAATCTTCTGTTTCTATCTTTAAATCCATAAATTTATAATTAAGTTAGTTGCGGGAGCGAGAATCGAACTCGCGTAGTTCAGCTTATGAGACTGAGCTGGTACCACCTCCAGTCTATCCCGCAATATAATTATTTACATTTAAAAATACCATCATTTAATATTTTAAATACTTCAAGAGGAATAAATGTGATTTGTTCAAATGCATTATGTTTTTTCTGTCTAGAAATTACTATATTTAATACATTTAACTCCATTTTAAAATCTTCCCAACTCAGATCATCTGTGTAAAGTTCTATTTTTATAATCTTTCCTTCTGCATATTCTACTTTAAATGAATTTGCATTCATAATAGATTCTATTTCCTTTTTAGAAGGAATTCTTATGCAAGATATACATATATGTTTTAATAATGCAATCCACTGATCTAATGTGTACTTCCTAATTAAATCTTCATTATTTTTAATTTTCTCTTCTAAATTGATCATAATTATCTTATTTAATATGTTAATAGAGCAGGTAATGGGAATCGAACCCACGTAGTGAGCTTGGAAGGCTCCTGCACTACCACTGTGCTATACCTGCAAATTGGTGGTGCTGCTCTTAATTCCACCATTGAGTATCACGCTGCAGCCAGCGTCTTTGTATTCACCTAACACTACAAAGACATTCTTGTACAACTATGTTAGCATCCTAAGATGTAGGTTAAGAATGAGCGTACCCTATAAGATTCGAACTTATGTTGGAGATTTCTCTCGGCAGATTAACAGTCTGCTGCCATCGTCCACTCGGCCAAAGGTACTTAATAATTGTGGAATCACTGGGAATCGAACCCAGATCTTTAGACTATCTAATTCTTTTTGAGTTTTTATTTAAATTTCCATAATTTTCAGTCAATGCATGACAATTAGGACATAATAATTCTAAATTATCTTCATTATTATTAAGGCAATTTCCATCTTTATGATGTACTTGTAGAGGAATAAGTCCACTATAAGGATTAGTTTCTTGCCAATGACATTTACAACATTTGTTATTAAACTTATTAAATAAATATTTACGAAGATAGTTTGATACTGCATCAGAACCTTTAGTTCCTGTTTCTAATCCTTTCTTCCATCTATCTATATAAGTTAAATATTGATACTCCTGTTGGCATTCATGAGAGCAAAATTTCTTAGCACTGTAATCTAGCTCTTTATCACAATTTAAGCAATGTCTAACTTCTTTAGAATTATCTTTGTTAAATGTCTCACAAGGATTAATCTTCCTTCTTGAGGGTAATTTTATACCTAATCTAGTAGCTGCCTTCTTAATGGCATTACCAGTAACTCCATACATCCTTCCAATAGCTTCGTATGATAAGTTCTGGTCAAGTATTAAATTTTCTAATTCTTCTTTATTATATTTGCTCATAATATTCGCACATTTGATATATGCAAATATACGAACATATTAGTTCGAATCAAACAAAATTCAACACTTTTTTAAATACTAGACTTGTGGAGGTACTGAGAATCGAACTCAGGTCTTTAATGTGCAAAACTAATATAATTACCACTATACTATACCCCCAATGTTGTAATCTATGTATATCCTAATCAATCTGAATTATATACCTATAAAAATTAAATAATCTAGTATAATAGCCTTTATACTATGACCCCAAGGTGAGAGATTTAACTTAAAAAGTTCTGTACATACTCTCATCAGTACAGATGATCATATTTTTAGCACGGTTTGAGTGGTTAGCTCCTCTGTACAACCTTGTGCTACCTTGTACGCACATAGTCACCAACTATATGAAATATTTTATTGTTTTATTATTTTATTTTAAAAGTGAGAGGTCAACTGTCTCCCTCTCATGGTGCGATAAGTTTTTTTAATTAGTTTTACAACATTTTCCGGTTGCAGAGGCGCACTTTCAACTTAACTCCGAACAGCACCAAGTATTACTACTTAATGGGTAGGATTACATGGATTCGAACCATGATTGCTTGAGTATCAGTCAAGTTTCCTAACCTTTGGAAGATAATCCTATTCAAATGATAAACTACTTACACAAGTTTCTAATGTATTCTCACCTGTATCAAGCTTTATCCTATAATAAAAATCTTCATAAGAAGCCGTAAATCCCAGAAATATCCCTGTTTCTCCAGAACAATCTATAGTACATCTTTTACCTATTTTATCAGCCATTTGTCTCATCCAATAAGGAAGTTTAGAACTTTCTCCCCATTCTATTAAATAGAAATTAGGATCTTCTAATTCTTCTTTAGATATATCATAATCATGACCAAATGTAAGATAATATCCATCTTTAGATGTTATATCTGGATTGTATCCTTCTTCATTAGCTTTCTTATTAGCATCCATCCACTCTTGAAAGAGCTTCAATCTTTCTTCTTTAGATAAATTTGTTACATTCATGTTGTTTGAATTAGCATACTCACAAGGACTTGAACCTAGAACCTTCAGTTTTGGAGACTGGTGCTCTAACCAATTGAGCTATGAGTATATAAATTAGTACAGGAAGGGAGATTCGAACTCCCAAGGGTACAAGACCATCAGTTTAGAAGACTGAGACGCTTCCAATTACGCACTATTCCTGCTTGTTATATCTATAAGTTCTATCACTATTTTTATTCTTAGATTTATAAGTATCTAATTGAGAATCACAATTAGGGCATATTAGTCTAAGGTTACTTCTTACATTGTGGGAAGCTCTTCCATCAATGTGATCTAATATGAATGTTAATTCTTTACCATTCCATTCATTAGGAATGCCGCAAATGTTACACTTACCGTTTTGTTCCTCTAAAATAATAGATCTAATCCATTTGGATGGATTATAATCAGCTCTCTGAAATTCTTCAGGCTCAGTGAGAAAATATTCATACTTTTCTCTTCTCTGAAACTCTGTTTGGCAGTGTACATCACAATATATGTTTCCATATTTATGAGTAATATCCTTACCACAATTTTTGCAAAATACCTTATCTTTTCTTTTTGAGATTCCTTTATTGAAAGTTTCTGATTCATTTATAGCCCTCCTTTTTGGTAACTCTATCCCTAATCTTTTGGCAGCTTTACGAATTGCATTTCCAGAAACTCCATACATTTTTCCTATAGCCTCATAGGATAATTTTTCTTCTAAAATTAATTTTTCTAAATCTTCTTTGCAATACTTATTTTTCATAAAATTTGAACTAAATTAATAGTACAAAGTTATGAAAAATATTAATGGTGTCCAAGTTCGATTATATTTTTAACATAATTTTAGATATAATTACATTAATGAGGAAGATGCAGGAGTCGAACCTGCTCAACGAATGATTACGTTACATCAGTTTTCAAGACTGTTCTATTACCGTTCTAGCAATCTTCCAATTTGTGAGCCTCCATTTTAAATACTACTCACATGGGTTTATTATACAACAAAGTATAAAGTGATGTTAAAGTCCTTACCACCAACTTGGATTTAAAGTATCAATGATTACAATCTTGGTATAGGTGACTAGACTTGAACTAGCGGCCTCTGCATCCCAAATGCAGCGTTCTACCAACTGAACTACACCTATATAGTATATGTGGGCTCTGCTGGGATCGAACCAGCGTATCTCCTGATTATGAGTCAGGTGCCTTTACCTACTTGGCTAAGAACCCATTTAGGATGATTTAAAGTAAAATATGATAATATTTTATGAAACTCTCATCCTTTATTTACTTGGAACTATTATATTCCTTTCAACAGTTTATCTTATCGAAGATGAATACAAAGATAAGGTAATAATTTTCAAATTCCAAATAATTTTATAAGAAATTTTCATAAAAATTATTCCTATCTAAATCTTAATCTTCTTTATCTTTAAGTTCTTCTTTTGCTGCTTTGAGTTTAGCATTTTCTTTTTCAAGAGCCTTGAGCTTCTTTTTCAACTCTGATTCTTCAGTAGCCTCAGTTCCTAACACTGAATCAAAAACAGATCCAAAATCCATATCGAAATTTAGATCAAATCCTTTACCATTTCCAAAAAGACTACTTAACATTTGTAGTTGGAACATCTGAGATACCATATCTCCTCCACAATTACCTCCAAACATTCCCTGCATTCCTTGACCTCCAAACATAGAACTCATCATGCTAATTTTCATGAATTCATTCATAGTTCCTTTAGCAAAAGGATTCATTGCACAAACGACTTTAATGAATACATTAAAATTCAAAATGTTAGTTTGTTTTTGTTTATTAGTCTGTACTCCTGTAAGAGGATTAATCAATTTCATGGTCTTAGTAGCAAAACCATCAAAGATTCTGTACTCATCTTGGATGAGGAGAATATCCCCTTCTTTAAGACTTTCTCTCTTCACAGGAACTTTCATAAAGATACCTTGCATAGCAAAAGTTCCCATATCTACTAACTCTTTATTATTAGCATCCCATGCTTTGTATCCTTGAGTTTCTGGATCAAAGAATGCGATTCCTTTAGGTGAGATAGCAATTGATTGATCTTGAATAAATCCAAATTCAATGTTAGCTCCTTGCATATTCATACCTTTGAACATATTTCCAAAGATATTGTTTAACGGATTTGCAAAAGTTGCTTCTTTTCCTTCTTTTGAGAATAATACATCTTCTTTCATAATTAAATTTTCTTTTATAATAGGTTTTTCTTCTTTATTAACTTGAGTAATTGCATTGAGTGCAGTGAATTCCTGAGGAGATATAGTAGATGCTGTAATTGTTCCATTGCCTGTTATATTAATAGGTTGTTCTTGAATGGAATTTTTATAAGTAACATACCGGTATAAATACTCCTTTGCCTGACTATAAGATAAGGTATCTTTGTAAATAGTTGAAGAGAATTCTTCATAGTTTTCATTAGCTTTGCTTATTAATTTTTGTATAGATTCTGAAGTAGAACAAAGATTAAGGTACTTATCTATTAATAATAATCTAAAAGCCCTAATGAAAACATTTAACTCTCCCAGATTAGCAAATTCTGGTGATATACTTCCCTCAGGACAATTACATTTGAATGACTTTTGATCTTGACAATCTTTAACAAGATTTTTTAAAGTTCTCTCACTTGCCTGTACCGCCCAACTTTCATACATGGAAAGAATTTTATTCCAAGTGGAATAATGACTACCATACTCTTCACCATATTTTTCAGTAAATCCTTTTAAATAATAAAATGATACTGTAGGCAGTGACTCAAGCTCAACTTTAAAAGTGGCAATAAATTCTTCTTTACCATCTCTAAGGAAAAATGTAACTACATCTCCTATCTTATATTCTTTCTTAAATAACATATAACTAATTTTAAATAAAAAGAGTGTATAAGTATTTCTACCTATACACTCATCCAATAACACATATGGAACAATAAACAAGAATAAATGTTGAGGCACTAGGATTCGAACCTAGATTCTCAGAACCAAAATCTGATGTATTAACCGTTATACGATGTCTCAATTTAAAAGTAGACACTAAGATGGGATTTGAACCCATTACCCTTTGATTAAAAATCAAATGCTCTATCCAATGAGCTACAATTTATAGTATTGTAAGTGTCTGACTATTTGCTCTTACGAAACGTAGTGGGGAGGACAGGAATCGAACCTGCGTTAAGATAAAACCCAAATTTATTCGAAAATTAATTTGATTTTGTAAGTATCACAATGAACTGATACTCTTATTCCAACATTTCAACCTCCCCAAGTTATAAAGTAGCTACTTTTAAATTTATTTAACAAGTAGGACTTGAACCTACAACCTAATTTTTACCAGAAATTTGCTCAGCCTATTGAGCTATTGTTATAATTTAAATCTTATTGTAAGTAGCTTTTGCGGGGATGGCAGGATTCGAACCTGCTTATCTACATTTGCGGTGTAAATTTTTCCATACAGTTTATGATTTTGTAAGTAAATATAAATTTACTAATAGTTATAAACCATCCCCTTAAAATATAAAATTAGTCACTATAATAATTACATGAAAAAACAGGGACTTGAACCCTGAACACCAAAATTATAAGTTTTGTGCTCTATCCTATTGAGCTATTTCTCCAAATTATAATAATATTGTAAGTGACTTTATGATTTTTATTCTAAACATTATTTTCTTATATGAATGATACTTCAATGTCTATTGCTCTAAACCTACTGAGCTAAATTCGCAAAACGCGCGATTTGAAGGATTCGAACCCTCGACCTACAGATTGTCTGATCTTGTAAGTATCAATATATCATGCAAGGAAAAGAAAAGTCATAAATAGATACTATTGAATATTATATTCCCCAGTTTTTCAGACCAGTGCGTATACCAATTTCGCCACTTCTGCTAATGCAAAAGACAGGAGTTGAACCTGCATAAATTGATTCTTATAATATTGTAAGTATCTGTATTGTTCTTTATAATAATTGAGTCATTTTAATAGTAAGGACTAAATTACATTAGCCCTTACTAGATCATATCTATTACTTCTGTATAAAGAGAGTAACGGAGTATAGACATCAAAGATTTCAATGTCCTTGAAATTTGTAAGAATTTGCTCAATTTGAGCTGGGTTACTTGGAATATAGATCATGTTATCTATACCAGTAAATCTATCAGCTTTAAATATCTGATGTGCCCAATTAGGATTTTGAATATCTATCGCAATGATAAATGGTCTAAATCCTAAAAGATTCTCACAATCTCTGAAGAATTCATTCATTGAAGCTTCTGGAGAATACATATTATTCCATTCTCCATCTGAGACAATTGTCCAAACTGGATATTGCATAAGTTCATCTAATAATACAGGATTATTATTAGCTTGTTCAGCAAATCCTTTTGGGATACTATTTATTCTAGTACCTCCACCTTGGAATACACCTTGGCAGAATGAAGAAATGTTTTGATAGTTTTCATAGAAACTCTTATGAGGATCTACAAAAGGTTTCTTAACAATATTCTTCACACTTGATCTCATTAAGCTATTAGGAGTTTTACTTCCAGCTCTATCCATACTTCCGTATAGTCTAGAGTCATAATTGAAGAATCCTAAAAGGTTTCTTCCATCATCATCTGGATTTTTAACAAGACAAACAGATGCAATAAATTTAGCAAAGTTAAAAGGCGCACCACCCATAGATCCAGAGTCATCAATAATTACTAAACTATTATATTGAAGACTTACTTTGTTATTCACAAAAGACTCCAATTTAAGTTTATCAATCCTTCCACTAAGGATCTCTTTATAAAGTTCTTGGAAGTTAGTAGATCCAACTGTTACCTTGGCTTCTTTCTTAACCTTTTCCAATTTAACTTTATCCTCTACACTAGCCTGTCCTTGACGAACTTTCTCTTCAAGAACTCTTTGCTCTGCCTGTTTCTCTTCTTTGTATTTCTCCCACTTTTCATACCACTCTTTCAGTTTAGGATATTTAAATGTTCCCTCTTTCTCAAACATGATTCTGTTTCTCACTCTGAATCTAGCTTGTGCAGGGATTCTATCCAACCATTCCAAAAACTGAATTTCATCAAAATCTTTAATCTTTCCAGTACTGAAAAGAACAGATTCTAATGTAGAGTTGTATTCCTTCCTCCACTCTCTATATCCTTTGAAGTTTAGTATATTTCCTTCAATTTTATAAGGCCAATTCATTCTCTTAGATAGTTCTTCTAAGAATTTAGCCTTTGCTTTCATCAATTCTTTAGTTTGAGGAAGCATTTGTTTATGCTCTTTTCTTGGTGATAATCTAGGAAGAGTTAAGAATTTAGCTACAAGCATCTTATCATAAGGATTCTTACCTTTGATAATAGATTCAGTGTAATCTAATAACTCATTGAAATATCTATTATCAGACGTGTTCAACACAGATTTAATAGATACGATCTTCTTACCCTGAGTTTGGACTCTATTCCTAAACAGATTATCAAAACAAGTGTACTCATTAAATAAATGAGATTTCATGAATTTAAAGAATTGATCTGGGATATTCTTTTTCATCCACTCCATGCAGTTGAAAAAGATTTCCCTTTGAGAATTACCTCCAGAATCAACTTTTTGACCTCTAAAGATGTTGTGTTGTCTGGCAGTAATATCTCCTAATGAGAATAATAGAGAGAAAAACATCTCTTTCTTCTCTTTACTATCTTTTACCTCTTCCCAGGCTTTATTTAAATCATCTTGACTTAGTGTAATACCTTGGCCGCCGTTGTTGAAAATCTTCAAACAGTTTCTTAACCCAGAAAAAGGATTTGTTTCTTTGTTATTTAATTCTACTTTCATAATGTTACTTGGTTAAACTTAATTATTAATAAAGATGATAGTTATGGAGATCCTTTTTTACTTGCAGATCAGACAAGTTTTGTTAGATTGTAAGTAACATGCAGTAGCAAGAAATGTAAACTATAATCTTGCTACTGTTTTATAAACCTAAACCATTTTGAAGAAATTTTCTAACTTAGATAAAGCTTCTTTCTTCTCTTTAAGTTTCTCTTCAGGAGTTTTTGTATCTTCCTCAAGAGATTTAATCTCAGCTCTAAGAGCCTCCGCTTCTCTGGCAACTTCAGCTTCCTGAGCTTGATAGAGTTTATATCCCATTAATAGGTCTAAGAACTCTTTCTTATCCTCAAGAATCTTCAATTCTTTCTGCTCTGCAGCTGAAGTAGTCCATCTACTTACATTAGATTTCTTATCTATTGCAGATTTAATGCTATTGAACATAGACTTTAAAGAACTCATAGTAGTGTCATGTATCACTTGAGTTACATCGTACTGGGTACTCATTGGACCATTAAATGTAGTTCTATTAAATAAGAACTCTACTGCAAGATCTTTTAGCTGAGCTAAGTCCTCTTCTGTGAAGTTAATTCTTTCCATACTGTTTTTGTTATTTAAAATGTTAATATTTTTAAAAAGTTAGATGCCACTAGACCAAATCTCTTTGGCGGAGTAATTTCACAAAATTTAGTGCGTCCACTATGCTTATATACTCTTTTCTTGGTTCAATCTAGAAGGAGACTAGTACTTCTGATTCCATCCCTATCTAACCCTCAGGGTATCCCTGAGCACATCTAACCTGTTCCCGTGGACTAGCGGAGAGTCGAACTCCGGTCCAGACAATTTACTTAGTATTAAGATATACATGTTTATGATCTATAAATCACATAGATCAATTATAGATAGTTTTACTAGAACTCTTAAAATAGTGCAATAAATACAATGTATTTATAATGACTAGTATATACAAACTATCAAACTTTGGGGTAACCGTAGATTACCACTCCACCACCTTATTTTTAAAGAATAAGGAAACTTCATAAACCTAACAGCGCTCCTATGGAATTACCCAATGGTCTGTCACCTTTTAAGGTTCAAGGATTCTGGTTTGTTTATATTAATACAATCCTTTTTTAATATTTACAACTATTCTGTTTCTAGGTCAGTTGACAACCCAACTCTTACGCTGCAATAGCTGCAGGTCTAGAGAAGGAGATTACTCTACCTTTAGCATTTATTAGTTTTGCCTTTATAAGGAAACTGCCTTCCTACATGTCTTAATACTGTTCTAATCACCTGTCAAAGCCAGAACTAGCCCATATAAATAGTCACTAATTTTACTAAACAAACTGGGAATCGAACCCAGAACTATTATTTGAAGATAATTGCTTTATCCGCTAAGCTATTCGTTCTTAAATATGTAGTATTGTAAGTGACTTTTGTAGCGGGTCTAGGAATCGAACCTAGTATCTCCAGCTTATGAGGCTGGAATGATTTGTATATCCATTTCACCCACCCGCATGTGGGAGTGGTAGGATTCGAACTACCAATGTTTACCCTAAGGGACGAGATTTACAGTCTCGCACGACACCACCATCGTCACTGCATACCCATTATTAAAATAATGACACCTTGTACATTAAAACTTTTTCGCCTAAATTAATTGTAGTCTTAGAAGAAACAGCATCTCTAGGAATTGAATAACAATCACCACTATCTGTTAGTATAAATATTAAATCTGACTGATTACTTTCAAAGGTCTTAATAGTGTCTCCGCTCCTATTACCTCCACAAGTTTTTAAATTTGCAATATAAACACCATAATTACTTTTTTGAGTAGTAGTCTTTACTTGCACCTTTAACAACTTAGTTCCTGTATCTACTATTAAATCATAATCTTGAGAATCAGTAACTGGAATTGAGATTGTCCATCCCAGTTTCGAATAATATGCTATAGCATAACACATTCCCACATCACCCTGTTTCTTGAAATTAACACAATTGCTAAACATTTAAAGTTTTGTAAAAAGATAAGATGAGATCCCTTACTCATCATTACTTTAGTCCATGACATTAATAACAGATCCTGCAGTGAATTATTAGTACTGGACAAGGATTTTAATATTATTTAAATATAAACTCTAACTTTCTAGTAGTTATATCAATCTCAAGAGTTACTTTATGTCCAGCCAACTTTTCAGCTAGTTTAGATGTTCTATAATAGTAAAATGTAACACCATTAATGACAACTTTTGGACTTCTTTCTATTTCCTTTTCATGAATAATATTATTGTTATTATCAATAATTATATCATTTTCATCTGGACGATATATTTCCTCTAGAGATTTTCCTGTGTAATCTAAATTAATAATCATATTTCAGGAAAATAAAGATTAATAATTAACTCTGCTCTACTAAAATCGGATTTAATTTCATTTACATGAGATTTAAAAATATTCTTAAGCCTTTCATATTCTTCTACATTAGAAGATTTAGAGCAAAATCTAATCAATTCCGAATATTCTCTTAATAAGTTCAATGCAGTTTGTAAATCATCATATACCTTAAATGCCTTAAATCTACAAGCACATTCTGATATATTCTCCATTGATATAAATGCTTTTCTGTAATCTATTTCCATACTTAATTATTTAATATAATCTTAGATAGTGAGATTATTTAACATAAGGATAACTATGAGTAAAGCCTAACTCTATTAATATCCCTGATGGTCTAACCATTTGGACTTTATGATAGATGAACTATCTCTGTGTCAATGTTAAATAAATCACTATCTAAGGCTCAATTCTTTGTTAGTAGTTCTTGTTAAATCAGGAGATTGAACATAGTCCCAAAGTAACCTAATATCTAGTATTTTTCGAACAAATTATAATATCCACCCTTAACTAGAATTCTACCAGTGATGAAGTTTCACTGCCCTATTGGATTTGTGTTTTTAAGTCTTGTAATATATTTTCTAATGCTTGAATTCTTTCTTCTGTAGTATCAAAATAACTTACATCTTCAGATAGAGTTAAAGGCATATAATCCATTAATTCTGGAAGCATTAATGCTATAGTTAATAAAGAAGAAGAGTCTTCATATAATTCATAAAAATCATTTTTTAATATATCAGAAGATGAGCCAGAAAAAGGCAGAGAATAAAAAGTTTCTTCAAAGTATCCTGCAGAAGGAATTTCTTCTAAAACTTTCTTTAGAGCATCTTCTTCAGAAAGAGGAATATCATTATCTCCTTCATCAAGTAAGTACCAAAAATCTTCTTTCTTACAAAGAATTGCAAATGAAACACTATCATCAATTCCTATGTTTGTAGAAGATAGATTATATTTTGTGCTCATGTCTTGCAGTTCATGACAAATATAAATCTTTCCTATTCCTGTTTTTACTCTTTTGATAGCGTCTAAGATACTTTCCACAATATCAATTTTTTCTTCAACTGATAATGTGCAAGGATACATTCTTTTAAAATCTTCTTTTCTTCTTTCAAGATATTCTATATATTCTTCTTTAGTCATGATTTTCTAATTTCATTAAAGTTTCTACTAAAGCTTTTCTTCTATCTTCTACAGATTCAAACCACCCTCCATCATACCAAAGCATTTTAGGAAAGTAGTCAAGAAATTCAGGTAATCCTAGTGCAAGAGTCACAAAAGAATCTGCATCATTAATGAGTGCAAGTGCTTTTGTGGGATTATTTTCCTCTATTTCTTCTTTCATAAGCTTTTCATATTCTTCCATTTTTACAATAGCTGAGAGATAATACTCATACATAGTAGGATCATCAAGAATAGGTGGTGTAAAAGATCTTTTAGGAACTAGAATTGCCTTATTGTAAGGAAATACAATTTCTAAAATCGTCTGATATTTATGCATAACTCTCGTACAAACATATACTCTATATCCTTGATCTATATCTCTAATCATTTCTTTTACACACTGAATTTTTTGATTTTTAGGTAAAATACAAGGATAATCTTTTTTAATTTGAGAAATTTTTTCTTTCACTTTCTCATAATACTCATCTAATGTCATATTGTTATCTATTTAATGTGTTATTTAATTGATCCTCCTGTCAGATTCGAACTGACGTGCCTTTTCAGGACTGGGTTACAAAGCCAGTGCAATCAACCACTATGCGAAGGAGGAATAATGTAAGTTTTTAGAGAACTTACAAACTCTGTGTTAAAATGGATTAATAATTTATTTATCTTTTCTTAATTCAATATAAGGAATTTCTGCAATTTTATCAGAATAAATAACTCCATAGAGTTTATTATTATGATATACCTTATTATCTAATAAAGTATTATTTAATTCTATAGCCTCTTTTATAATAATGGATCTTTCTATATTAGATAAAGTAGTATCACTTAATTGCAGTGTGATAAGCTCAGATTTTTGAAGGATCTTCTTCTCATAATCATTACCAGGAATACTACACAACATCACTAATATTGTAATTCCAGTTGCAAAAGATGCAAATCCACAAAATGTTTGTAGCCCAAAGTAATCATCATCTAACTTAAATGCTCCTATAACACAAATAATAAATACTACTGCTAAAATAATTATTAACCACATAATCTTAAATTTAAATTTAACTTTAATTAATATTGAGTGAAGTGGGAGATTCGAACTCCCGAATCAACAGATTTGCAGTCTGAGCCATTAAGCCACTCTGGTAACTTCACATATGCAGCCCCAACGGGAATCGAACCCGCTCCGTACCGATAGACAGTCGGACATCTTAACCATTTGACCTTGAGGCTATGTAATTTATTTCAATTGTTGAATTGTTAATTCAATTGTTGAATTGTTAATTCAATTGTTGAACTTATTGCTTGAATAAGACTCATTATGAATAAAAGAGTAACACCAAAAAGTATAACACAACCCATTGCACGCTGTGATGAAGAAAGAATCTTATCATCAGCAAGTATTAATGTTATAATGAGCATTGAAGTTAAAAATAATGCAGAACTGATTATCCATAAAATTATTTCTGAAGTCATATTATTTAATTTTAAATCTGATAAATAGTAAGGAGTATTTCTACTCCTTACCTAACACACTAAATACTAACCTTTATGAAAAATATCCATAAAAGAGAAAAGTGTACCGAAGGTGGGACTCGAACCCACACGGCCATTACTGACCATTAGATCTTAAGTCTAACGTGTATATCCAGTTTCACCACTTCGGCATTACGTCTTTATTATCAAAATGTGAGTACAAAGATATGCAATTCATTTAACACTTCCAAATTACTTAATAAGAAAGTTTAAAATAAATTGCACATCATTGATACTTAGTTAGTTATATGAAAACAAGGATTTGGCTCATAAAGTGTTCCAAAAATTATAGTTAAAATCCCACTTATAATAAAGACTACAGTTGAGATTATAGCTGTTATTCTTGTAAGTCTTCCCTTTAATTCTGCATAAGAAACTCCAAATATCAATGAAAATATGAAGTTTATTATACATAAGAACAAAAATACTCTATGAAGGATTAAATATGTAATCATACTCTTAATATTTAATCAATCATAAAATAGTCTTTTAGTAAAATTCTATTATTTTCAACAAATGCACTTGCTTGTTCCCTAGTATGAAATTCTAAAAGATTATTATGCCTGTTTGTTTCAATAATTTCAAAATCACTTCTCATTCCATTATGTTCAATTCTGTAATGAATTATTCCTGAGTAATATTCATCTGGGATTATCTCTCCTCCATAATAAGGCATTAGCTGACTTATTTGTGCAGCAGCCATTGCCATTTTTACATGTCTTTCTTCTTTGAAAACAATTTTTCTAACCTTTAGATCCGTATCTATAGTTTTAGATATACCATCAATTACAATGAAATATCCTGAAACTTTTTTTCAAATCTTTATAAGTTGGATAATTTTGAGGAATTTTCTTAAATTTAATACATTTAAATGTACTATTCTTTTCATCAATTTCATAACCTTCTGGTATCTGAATTTTCATCTCTTTTATCTCTTCCATAATGTTTAATATTTAATGTTATAAATAGTACTCCTTTCAGGATTCGAACCTGAGTATTCCCTAATGAATAGGAGTATTTAAATATAGATAGCAAGTGTTTCCACTTCTACCTTTGAGCATATATCATAATCATAAATCATTACTTAAGCAAAAAATACTACTGCCCAACCTGCGATAAAGGCCAATAATACCGAAAGTAGCTTAAATACAAATACTTTCTTTGGATCTCTTTTCTTACTATCTATTAACCATCTAATAAGAAAGAAAATCGTTGAATAATACACTAAAAGTGCAATCGCACATAGGATAATTGATGTTTCCATAGTAATAAAGTTTAAAATGTTATACAATTCATAAAAATCATATATCATAAACATCAATCCATATATAATAACCTTTTGACATTGAGGTTCATCTAAAAAAATGGGATAAATAATATCCCTATCCATACTAATAAGTATGAGATCCCAACAGCTATTACTAAGATTAATATAAACCATAAGAATAGCTTCTCTAAAATATCTCCAATTTTCTTCATAATATTTAAATTAATTATTCCCTTCTTTAAAGGGTCACTAGCTAGATGACCCTTTATACAATATTAACCCTATACATATCTTAAACCCTTTCGGATTTTAATATATAACCTTTTAATAGATAAGGATTTTCTCCTCATCTAACTTATATTAGGATTATATTCCTCAGGATTACTCTGTTAGTTCCAGCCTAACAGCTCTCCCATAATATAAGAGGTTTCAACTTTTATTTTACTTGGCTTAAGTCTTCTTCAGATATATTTCCAAGTCTGATGAAGTCTTGATAGAAATCTCAGATAAAAATGGGTAAATTTATATTCTCCAAGGAGTATAAAATTCTGCTTCAACATTATTTAAATAACATTGCTCATCAAATTTCTTTCCTCCTTCTGTATTTGCATTGTCCATATCATACCAATCAATAGCCATTTTATATAATATAGCTAAATCAAAGTAGATGCTCTTCTTGGTTCTACTATACATATTATTTAAATATGTTACACTATTCCAAGCTCTCTTATAATCAACTTCTTTTTTCTTTGCCATTGGATTAAATAGAAAAAGGCTGTGATATTTCTACCACAGCCTAAAGTCAATCATTTTTTGTTTTTGTTTTTGTTGTTTAGTTTGTTCTTTCGATCTTCTAAGTAAGTTTGGATGATTTGAACAATAAGGAACAGAACTATCATTATTATAAATAATATAATAGCGCCCATTCTTCCAATCATAAACCAAAATAAAATCAAAATCACAAATATAACTATCATACCTATTGTTTTCATAATGTATATTTGCTATGAATGAAAAGAACTAATTCGAGTAATTTAATTATTTAACTCTATATACATTATTATCTCAATAGTTATTGAAGTTTCAATTCTTCAGAAGTTTCTTTAATAATTCTGTACTTTCTATTCCCTTCAACTCTCAATAAGAACTCAACACACATTCTTTCCTTTTCTTCTTGAGATAATTCATCTCTATCTAAAAAGAACTTTTTACTGTCAGAAACTTTTTCAATTGGGCCAACTTTAATTTCCAATTTATTTTCTTTAGATTGCCCAACTTTGTAATAATCAAGATAATTCTTGTTATAGTAATCACAAGCTGCTTTTACAGCTTCTCTAACATTTCCTACATAAACAGGATTGGAAGCATTGTTAATACTATATAATGATCCAATATCGTCTTTTCCTATTCTCGCAATAATTCCTCTTCCAACTAATCTAGACATGATTATGGATCTTTTTGTTCCAGAAATCTCTTTCAATAAATTCTTCAAATCCTCTTTGTAAAATATCCCATCTCTGGAATTTAATCTTAGAGTATTTAAAGATTTAGTAACCAAAATTGAATATCTTTCAACTTCTTGAGCTCTTCTCTCTTTAGTGTTTTGATAATTTTCCATAGTTTTAGTGTTTTAATATGTTATCTAATAATTTAATATAAATATCTTATAAAATCCACCTTGTGTTGAACTTAAATGTAAGCTTATGTGTGTATTGTGTTGCAAGTCTGACGTACTAAAATAGGCAAGAAGGGAACACAAGGTGGATGATTTTTTTATAAATAAATAAGTTCTGGTTTAAACAATATTGCAGGTACTACTTGAAAATATTTTTCGCAAATACTATCTAATTCCGCATTACTATGCTTTCCTATACAACATGCAAGTTTATCTCCAGAAGATTGAATAAGTGTATTAACAATATTTAAATGACCATCTTTATCTCTTATCTTAATATTTAAATAGTTATCATATACATATTCACCTTTTGAAATACTTCTATTTGCGTATAGTTCAAATTTCTCTACAATCATCTCAGATTCATCTAAATCTTCCTTAAATCCTTTAAAAGTATCATAGAACTTCTCTTCTAATGCATTTAATAACTTTCTACATCTGGTCCTACTATCTTGAATCTTTATCTGAATCTTAGAAAAATCTAAACTTGGGTTAAGTCCCATTTCTTTCTCTGTATCACTTAATTTAAAAACCGCCATTAAAGCTCTATCAGCTACATCTGATAAATTACAAGCTTTAGCATATTCTAATAATTCCTCTTTATTGTATAATTCCATAATATTTAGTGTTTTAGTATTATTTATCAAAATCTATTGTAATAAGTGTTATAAATGATAAGATCAAACAAATTACAAATGTAATTATAGTCCAATCAGCTCCTGTTATAAACACCATTATAGCACTCATTATATCTAATATAATAAGCACCATCCCTAAATGTTTTATATATCTTTTCTTCATAATATTTTAAATAAAAATAGGAAGGATTTCTCCTTCCTATCAGTAACTAATATCATCTAACCCGAATTTATTGGTACCTATCGGAATTAGATAATATCTATAATCTAAATCATTATTATAAACTTCTGTTATATAATAATGTATCAGCTGGATATAATAAAAATCTATATAATAATTTAGATTATTCGATTAATATGAATCTCACGACTTTATATTAATCTATGTTTAATTTTTTTCAATTAAAACGAAAAGTTAAAAGTAAATAAAATGCATAACAAGTTAAAACTAATCAAAAAAATTATGAATATTATAAATTAAATATTTAT
>UMHM01049899.1_pt1 | contig 22119 bp, 10 predicted proteins | sample 1965501 | NCBI WGS metagenome assembly UMHM01 (sample SAMEA4836095, study PRJEB28245) | human gut metagenome | biome: gut microbiome; material: fecal sample | place: Denmark | collected 2008
CCGGCAATGCTCATGCTCCGTCCGTCGGGATGATAGGCGAATACATCCTGATGGCATTCCTGATGAATGCCGGGCTGGTCGAAACCGCAACGTTCGGAAAAGAAGAAGTTCAGCGTGTGCCAGGCGGTAGACAGGTAGGCATCATTTCCGATGGGGAAAGGCTTTGATTGTACATCACCGATGGAGAGGAAGTATTGTCCGGGCGTATTGAAACTGCTGAAGTCCAGTACAAGAAATCCTTTGTCCAGCTTCTTGTCCTGATTCAGAGGACTGGCCGTACCTTGATAAACGGTTTGTCCCGTGGCGGCATCGTGCAGGCTGAAAGCCCTTTCCGGCATGTGCTGCACCAAAGCCTGCTTGCGTGCTCCCGGCTTGTATCCGCTGTGGCAGTAGGCCATTGCATCTTTTCGCAGGTCGAATCCCCGGCTGTTTTCCGCTTCTACCTTTTCGATGCGCATGTCGTCTATGTATAGGCTCATGCATTCGCTGGCTCCTGCAGGAGCCCCTGCCAGCATGATGTTTACCGAAAAGCCGGTGACACAGTCACGGTATAGGTCCGGTATCTCCCATATGATGTGCTGCCATTTGTTGGGATAGACAGTCTCGAAGTGTTGTCCTTCAAAGCGTCCGGGAGTCGGCATGATTTTCTCTCCTTCATTGTATAGGGTGAATCCGGCAAAGGTCAGATAAACGCCCGGTGCATCCACATATACCCAAACGGAAAAGCGGTTGTATTCCCGCAAGTCTTCCCGGTCGAGGGGACGGATAATCTCCGGGGTGGCGTAATTCCGGTTTGTTGGATTCTTCTTGCCCAGGGAGGCAGGAGTGTCCAGACGGACACTTCCTTTGCCTGAGACAGTGACTTTACGGTCTACATATATGGTTCCGGGTCCGGTGTGGCGCAGAGCGCCGAAATCTTCGGCCAGGGGGAGTACCCTGCTTTTCAATACCTCTTTCTTTTCCCACCGCGTCAGTCCGGCGTGTGCGGGATTAGCTTTCATTATGCGGTGCACATGATTGCTTTGCTGTAATTGTTTCTCCAGTTCCGTATCGGGTTTCCACGGAGCTTGTGCTTGTGCCTGTATGCAGCAGCATGCCAGCAGTAGTGTTCGGATGATGTATTTCATGGTATTCAGTGTTTGGTTTCAGGGTAAGCATGAAAAGGAGCCTTGAACTCCGGACGTAATGTATAAGTATCCTTCAGTGGGAAATCTGCGGGAACTTCTTGGGTGACGGCGCCGGTGGCAGCCCATTCGCATCCCCGGAGTAAAGTCACCTGGAAACCGGTGCAGCGCATGGAGTAAGTCATGTTCGGGTCGTTGCCGCAGTGCCCCAGGAGGTCGACGAATATGCGCCCTTTCCCGTAGCTTACTGTCCACATCAACGGTTCATGCCGTCCGCGTTCGTAGGCGGTTGCCAATATTTCCATGTTTCTTACCGGACCGCGTAGGCGGGTATATATCTCGTCCTTGAAGTGTTTCCATTGAGGAGGCAATCCTTGCAGGATAGGATGATGGGGGGCGCGGTGTTCTATGACGGTTTCGTGCTGCAAGCCGTGGTAGCCGGCATACCCCGGAGAGTAGTCGTAGACGTATTGTCCGTCTTTCCAGTACAGATACGGACCGTCCTTTTCGTTTCGTCCGTCCCATGCCCCCATGCCTATTATCTCGTTGTATTCTTTCCAGTCGGCCATCGGGACGACGGAAGAATGTATCACTACCACACCGCCTCCATCGGCAACGTATTTCTCGAAATTCTTGCGTACGGGCTCTGTCCATGTAGCTCCGCCGTAGTTGATGACGATTAAATCATATTGGTGGAAATCGGGTTTGAAGGTAGCGATGTCTCCACCAAAGTCGGGTGTAAAGGCGAAGTCCACTTTGAACATTCCGCTGTTTTCCAATATCTGCTTCATGGCTTCGCAGGCGCCTTGCCAGTAATGGCTGCCGTCCTGCCCGGCTATCATCATGGTTTTGATTACTTTCTTTTGCTGTGCGTGTGTGTGCGAGGCAGCTCCTATATAAATAAGGAGTACCAGGATAAGTGTCAGTCTTGTTTTCATTTTCCGGAAGATTTAAAGTTTTTGCCAGTAGGGTTCCATTCTATACGGTCGTAGCAGCGTGTGGTGCGCAGATTGTAACCTTGTTCGTCTACGCTGAACTTTCCGTCTTTGAAGTAGGATATGTAGAGCTCGGAGATGCCGTCCTTGTTGCGGTCTTCTACAAGGAGATTGTACTTGTCGGTGACATAAATCTCGTCGGAAATGTATTGTATTTCTTTGGTATAGTTGTCTACGATTGCATAGTAGGCCTTGAAAAGGTCGAAAGTGGGGTAGTGTCCGTTGTCACGTCCGAAAAGCATTACTTCTTCAAGGGCATCGTCCCCGTCCATATTGGCAAATACGGATTGCTGAAAGGAAAATCCCGGTTTTTGTACTTGTGGAGGAATATTGTCCCATCCTTCCTGATGGGCTGTCACTGAAAATTGCGCTTGTGCATGGATGACGTACACCAGCGCCGACAATAGGATAATCAGTTTTCTCATTGCGTGCATTTTGAGGTTATGATAATAATAGGGTTACTTCTTGCTTATATGACCGGTGGCCCGGAGTTTTCCCTAACTTTTTTTAGAATAATTAATGAATACGGGATGTATAGGGACTTAGTGCCTCTCCCATCAGGACTGAACCGGTCTGACCCGTATACTGAGAGGTCATAACATCCGCATCCTTTCCATTAAAACACCCGGATGTTTTTGGGCAATACACCCGGATGTTTTATGGTAATACATCCGGGTGTTTTGGGTGAAAACATCCCCATGTATTGGGGTAAAACATCCGGATGTTTTGACCTCTCAGTCCTATACTCTTTAGGGCTAAGTCCCGGTGTGTAGTCGGCACGGTATAGGGGACGTTCTGCTTGTGTATGGTCTTAATGCGAGGTGAGCAGGTGCATCAATATCAGTGGCAGATAATCTTTCAGCTTGACCCTTAATATCTTCAAAGCCTGCTGAATGCGGTAGTCTACCGTTTTTGGGGAAACGTTGAGTAGTTCGGCAGCTTCCTTGTAACTCAGATTCTGGAAACGATGCATGATGAAAGCTTCACTATAAGTAGGCGGCAGTTCGTTGATGGCCCTTTGTATATGCTTGCTTAATTCGTTGATTTGATAGATATCCACCTCCTGCAGCATGGCGAACATTCGTTCATAGTAAGCGGTGTCTGCCCGTTGCTTCACTTCATTTTGGGCAATCCGGGTCATGCAACGATGGTAGACAGCCTTGAACAGATATTGCTTGAGCGAATATTCGATAACGGGTCTTTCGCGGTTTTCCCAAAGCCATAGCATGACGTCCTGAACAATCTCTTCTGCATCTTCCAACCGGACAAAACGATAGCAGTAGGTGCAGAGCATTGAATAGTACTTTTGAAATAACACATCAAAAGCACTTCTATCTCCTTTTTGTATGGCGGATAATAAAGATGTATCTTCTAATGGTATGTTTCTCATAGGGTGGGGGTTCATTATTGTTGGGCAAAAATAGTTTTTTTTCCTATTATAATCTAAGTATATAAAATATTTTTAGTTTTTTGTTTAGGAGTTCTTTTCACCCGTTTGTCTTTAGATTAAAGCTAGCAATAAAAATTATGGTAAAAAGAGAGGGAATGGAGAACCTGCTTCTCAGGTATTATGAAGGAGAGACAACGGAGGATGAAACTGCTCTGGTAGAGGAGTGGCTGGAAGCATCGGAAGAGAACCGCAGGACAGCCCGCCAGGTTCAGACACTCGGTCTTGCGGCGGACATGGCGCAGATTTCATCCAGGCTGGATGTAAAGAAGGCCTTGGAGGATGTACATCGTAAGATGAAACAGAAAAAGGTCAATAGGTATCAGGTATTATTTAGAGGGATGCAACGGGCGGCCGCCATTTTATTCATCCCTTTGATGGTATCGTGGTCTATCCTTTATTGGGACAAGGATAAAGAAGAGATACATATGATGGAAGTCAGGACAAATCCGGGAATGACTACTTCTGTCGAATTGCCGGATGGAACGGAAGTCGTTCTGAACTCGTCGTCGTCGTTGCGTTATCCTTCCCGGTTTGCCGATGATAAAAGGGAAGTGAAGTTGGTGGGTGAAGCATTCTTTTCTGTCGCAAAAGATGAAAAGAAGTTCATTGTCGGCACGCTGAACAATTCCAAGATAGTGGTACATGGAACGGAGTTCAACGTAGAGGCTTACAAAGGGAGCAGGACGGTACAGACCACTTTGGTTTCGGGTAAAGTCAGTTTCTCCTATGTGAATAACGGCAGGAGAAATAATGTAATGATGATACCGGGGCAAAAGGTTATTTATGATATAGTGCGGGAAAAGGTCGTTGTGAAAGAAGTCAATGTAGACGTGGAAACATGTTGGAAGGACGGACGCTTGATTTTCAGGAACACTCCGTTTGAAGATATATTGAAGAGTTTGAGCAAAAGATATAATGTGGAATTCATTCTGAAAAAGGCTTCATTGAAGCAGAATTCCTTTACGGCTACATTTACCAAACAACGTTTGGAGCGAATATTGGAGCACTTCCGAATATCCTCGAATATTCATTTCAAGTTTGTTGAAGATGGTGATGTGAATGCCGAGAGACAGGTAATAGAAGTTTATTAACCCTTTAAAAAGTAGTATGATGAAACACAAGTCCGTTTAGAAAAACATGCAGGAAAATGTTGGCGCATTTTCCTGCATGAAACACAGTAACTTTTAAATATCTGTTTGGCGACAGATAAAGCAACTTTATTTTTTCACTAGAAATCAATACAAAATTATGAAAAAACACTATTGTATCCAATCATTTAGGGCAAAAAGTGTCCTGATGAGATGCATGAAAAAAATTCCTCTTGCTATGAGATGCACATTATTTATGTTGTTTTGTTTGGTTGGTATGACTTTTGCCAATGAAGGTTATGCTCAAAAGACAATGGTAAACATTGCTCTTGAGAACAAGACTGTTGATGAAGTACTGACGGAGCTGGAACAAGGTACCGAATTTGTTTTCTTCTACAACAACAAGCAGATTGACGTTAAGCGCCGTGTATCGGTCCGGGCAAATAACAAAACCATATTCAAGGTTCTGAACGATGTGTTCAAAGGAACCAATATAGGCTATAAGGTATTGGACCGTAATATAATCCTTTATGATAAAGCTGTAGGAGCTGATGGGGTACAGATGGCTTTGCAGGCTGCGACGGTGAAAGGTTCTGTGGTCGATGCAACCGGTGAACCGGTGATCGGTGCCAGTATCTTGGTGCAGGGAACTACCAACGGTGTCATAACAGACATTGACGGTAATTTCATTCTGACCAATGTGGGCTCTGATGCTACTCTTATAATAAGCTATGTAGGTTATAAGACGCAAAACATAAAGGTTGCAGGCCGAAATTCGTTCAAGATAGTTTTGGTAGAAGATGCTGAGATATTGGATGAAGTGGTTGTTGTAGGATATGGTGTACAGAAGAAAGAATCACTGACCGGTGCCATTGCAGCCATTGGTGCTGATGAAATAGCTACGACCAAGACCGAGAATCTGATTAGCAATATTCAAGGTAAGATGCCGGGGTTATTGATTCGTCAGAAAACCGGAGAGCCGGGAACTTTCGACAATATGGTGAGCATTCGCGGTTATGGTGACCCGTTGGTGGTAATTGACGGTATCACACGTGAAGGTACCGAAGAACTTGCACAGCTGAATTCTGAGGATATAGAAAGTATCTCTATTTTGAAAGATGCTTCTGCCGCTATTTATGGTATGAATGCGGCTAATGGCGTAATCATTGTTACTACCAAAAAAGGTGTGGCCGAAAAGACTAGAGTATCTTACTCGGCATTGTTCGGTATGAAGAATGCCACGGGTATGGAAGAAACGGTAGATGCTTATGCTTATCGCATGTTGGCCAATGAAAGGGCACGTAATGACCAGGCTGCCCCTGAATACACTGACGATATTCTGGAACTGTATAGAACCGGGGCTAAGGGTTATACAGACAATAACTGGATTGACATGTTTATGAATAAACTGGCGTTCCAGCAATCGCATACTGTTTCTGTGAGAGGCGGAACGGATAAGGTAAAATATTATGTGAGCTTCGGCTATAATGGCGATAATGGTTTGCTGAAGAGTGGTATCCAATACTATCATAGATATAATCTGAGAAGTAACCTGACTGCAGAGCTTACGAAAGGGCTGAAACTGAATGTGAATCTGTCCGGGCGTTGGGATGAAACCCAAAGGCCGAGAGAGGATTTTATGTGGACTTTTAAGACTTTGATGGTTAATGACCGTGGTATCGGTACTCATACGATTAATAATCCCAATCATTTGTCTGCAATCGGTCCTGAAAACAAGAATCCTTTTGCGTTGGTTGATCCGGATATAGACGGTTATCGCAAGAACAGAGGCCTGACGTATTCTGCCGATGTGGAATTGAATTGGCAAGTTCCTTTTGTAAAAGGGTTGGCATTGAGTCTTTTGGGGTCATTTGACGGTAACAATCGTAACAACTCTTCTTTAAATCGTTCTTATCCGTTGTATGATTATTATACAGATGCGCCTGCCGGTACGGGAGGTAGTACTGATGCTTATTCCAATACGATGAGAATATATCAGAAGATTTATGGTAGGTTGCAGGCTAATTATATGCGTTCTTTCAATCAGCACAATTTGAATGTGACAGCTGTGGCAGAGTTGAGCAGTACACGACGCGATGAATTATCCGGTTCCCGGCAATATTCAGAGTTGTTTACTAATGATATTTTGAATCAGGCAAGTCCGGGTACAGCTACCAATTCAGGGTATCGTAGTTTTGGCCGTTTGGCAGCCTATCTGATGCGTGCGAACTATGATTATGCCGGTAAATACTTGTTGGAGGTAGTAGGACGTTATGATGGTTCTTATCGTTATGCTCCTTCTAAGCGTTGGACGTTCTTCCCGTCGGTAAGTGCCGGATGGCGACTTTCGGAAGAAAGTTTCATCAAGGACAATTTGCCGTTCATTACTAATTTGAAAATCAGGGGTTCTTTTGGGCAAAGTGGATATGATGCCGGTGATCCTTTCCAATATGTATCTGCTTATAATTCGGCTTCCAATGGTTATGTTTTTGATGGTACCAGCCAGATTATGGGTATGGTAGCTCCTGGTGTAGTGACCGACCGGCTTTCTTGGGTTACATCTTCTATTTCCAATGTAGGTCTGGACTTTGACTTATGGAACGGTAAGTTGAGTGGTACTATCGAGTGGTTCAATCGTAAGAATGAAGGCATTTTGGCCGACCGTGCACAGTCTGCTCCTGATACATTTGGTGCAAGTTTCCCGAAGGAAAATCTGAATTCTAACCGGAACCGGGGTTTTGAGATTGAATTGGGACACAGAGGACAAATCGGTAAGGACTTCTCATATTCAGTAAGTGCTAATTTTACGTATGCACGTGAAAGAAGTCTGCATGTGGAACATGCCGAATATACCAGTTCTATGGATAGATGGCTGAATGGAAAGGAAAACCGTAACAGTAATGTGATGTGGTTGTATAAATACGATGGCCAATATACTTCTTTGGAACAGTATGAAACGGCTCCTTTGATTGGTGGAAACTTGGGTAACTCTAAGATGTTTCCGGGTAGTTACAGATTGCTTGACTTGAATGGTGATGGCAGGATTAACAGCAGTGACCGTGTTCCGGAGTTTTGGGCAACCGGTGCAAATCCTCCTATCCAGTATGGGTTGACTTTGGCGGCTTCTTATAAGAACTTTGATCTCAATATGCTGTTTCAAGGAGCTTCCGGTTACTCCATCGGATATGCCAATGATGATGTTTGGGGATATGGTGGCAAGACAAATAAATCTTATTTAATTGCGAAGTATGTAGATCGTTGGCATCCTGCAAATATAACAGATGATCCGTATAATCCTGCCACACAATGGGTAGCCGGTTATTATCCGGCATTACGCCACAATTTCTCCAATACTTCGGATAATGGTAGCAGATGGAATTATGGTATTTCCGTTTGGCTTCCGCAAGCTACTTATCTCCGTTTGAAGAGTATGGAGATCGGTTACAATCTGCCAAAATCATTTATGAAAAGAATCGGGTTGAACAGTGCCCGTATCTTTGTCAATGGTTCAAATCTGCTTACGTTCTGTAACAAGGCTTTGAAGGATGCTGATCCCGAACGTGAGGAAAGGGATTGGGGAGCCAACTTGGCATATCCGTTGATGAGAACTTATAACTTTGGGTTAAACATAAACTTTTAATTCTGAAATACCATGAAAAAAAATATTTTATCGATATTCTCGTTATGTGCATTGATGGGATTGTCCGGTTGTAATGCCTTCTTGGAACTTGAACCGCTGGATAAAGTGTCTCCCGATCAGTTATTGGAGACAGAAGGTGGTGTAAAGGCACTATTGGCAAACATATATACCATGATTCCTATGGAAGATTTTAATTATCGTCCGAACGCTGGTTTTAATCAACGCGGTTATGATGGTGTGAATGAAACTACTAATTTGGCATTTCTTACCGACGAAGCTACCCGTAGTGACGGAGGAGTGGATATAGGTTACGAAGGATTCAATTATTGGCCCTATGGAGATATTCGTCAGGTGAATATTTTTATGCAGAATGTAGAAAAAGCCAAAGAAGCAGGAACAATTTCTGTGGCAGATGCGGATCGTATGACTGGTGAAGCCCATTTTGCACGTGCTTATATGTATTATGGGCTTGTAAAAAGATATGGAGGCGTTCCTCTGATTGACAAAGTGCAGGACGATGATTATGCCGATGGTGGACCGGGCGCTGTGGCAGTTCCCCGCAGTACAGAGTTGGATACTTGGAAATTTGTATTGAATGAGTGCACCCTTGCTGCTGCTACTTTGCCCGATGCGACTTCTGGTTCGGATTTGTATCGCGTAACCAAGTGGGCAGCTTATGCGTTGAAGTCAAGAGTTGCACTTCATGCAGCTTCTGTAGCCAAGTATTGGAATCTGGCACCTTTGGCTGGTGAAGCTGTCACTCAGAAACTGGTGGGTGGAATGACTTCTGCCGATGCCGATGCATTCTATAAAGAATGTATTGAAGCATCTAAGTCCCTTATAGAGAATTCCGGTAAATCTCTTTATAAACCTGCTCCGGCTACTGTTAAGGAGGCTGCATCAAACTTCCAGGCCTTGTTCCTGAATGACCAGAATGAAGAGGTCATTTTCAGTAAAGCGTATCTTAATGGAACAACCAATACTAATCAAGGACATAGCTATGCTCAGTTTAATATCCTTCCTCAAGTCAATCCGGGCGCTCTGAAATATGGACGTTTCAATCCGATGTTGGAAATCGTTGATTTGTTTGAAGATTATACGGATGACGGCACGGGAAAAAGTGCAAAGATTGTAACTCGTACGGATGGGAATGAAGATGCTTATATCCCTAATTTCCATAATATGAATAATGCTTCTGTAGTGAACACCTTGATGTCGGTACCTTTTGTTAAATATAACGATTTGTATGAACCGTTTGCCAACAAGGATGCACGTCTGTTGGCAAGTGTGGTTGTGCCGGGTTCATCTTATGCCGGCACTGAGATTATTATCCAGGGCGGATTTATTAAGGACAATAATAGCTATGTGGCTTATTCAAACGAGTCTACTCAGAAAAATGGAACAACATATTATGCTTTAGGAGCCGAAGGTGAAACCATGTTCTCTGGATTTAATAATGTGAACAGTGGTGAGGATGCTAATTGGACTGCTACAGGTTTTGGAGTTCGTAAGTATATGCCCGAGGGCGAGAGCATGTCTCCCGACCGTCTTTCGTCCACTACCTCTTATATTGATATGCGTTTGGCAGAAGTCTACCTGAATTATGCTGAGGCTGTTGTGGAAAATGGTAGTGGATTTGGCGATAAGGAATTGGCTGAGAACTATTTGAATGCTTTGCGACGTAGAGCCGGACATACCGACCGGATATCTTTGACATTAGAGAGTGTTTTGAAGGAACGTCGTGTGGAGATGGCGTTTGAAGGAAAGCGTTTTTGGGATATGAATCGTCGTAGGGAATTCCATACTGAGTTCAGCAATAATAGAATTCGTAAAGCTTTGGTGCCGATGCTTGACTTGCGTGGTGCAGAGCCTAAATATGTCTTTGCAAGGGTGAACTACTTTGGTGACGAAACAAGAGGAGGGCGTACTTTCCAGAACATCAACTACTATAGGGGCATACCTAATATTGCCACGAATGGTTTAGTTCAGAATCCAGGTCATTAATTTGAATAATATTAAGTAGAAAGTTATGAAAAAGATATTGTTATTTGTGTCATGCTTCTTATTTGCATTGACATCTTGTGAAATTGATAATTATGAGGGACCGGATGCTTCCATACATGGTTCTATCCTTGACGAACAGACAGGTGAACTTGTAGGTTCCGATATGGAAAACGGTAATGCAATTAAAGTGAGGGAGCATGGATTTACTAATGCTACGGATCAAACCTGGTATATCACAAATACCGGAGAATATCGTAACAATATGGTTTTTGCTGCCATTTATGATGTTCGTTTTGAAAATGGGAATTTTTATCCATTTGAAGTGAAGGATTTTGTTGTTAAGTCAGGGGATAATGTGTATGATTTCAAGGTTATTCCTTATATTCGCGTCAAAAGTCCAAAAGTAGAAAAGAATGGCAATGTAATTACTGCTACATTCTCGTTGGAAGCTGGTAAACAAGAAGTGAAATTGAAAGAGATTCAGTTGTTTGCTTTTTCAGATATGTGGGTAGGTAACAATGTGAAATTGACGTTGAATGGAGGGACTGATAAGCAAGTGTTTAGTCCGAGTACTGCTATAAATAGCGCTGATATTTATACATTGTCCATCGATCTGGGACAAAATGCTGATGTCTTGAAATACAGCAAGAATTATTATTTCCGTATTGGCGCTCTGGCTGATGTTTCGGGTGTGGGCACTGTACGGCATAATTATGCGCCGGTAGTAGTTATAAAATTGTAATTTATAGCAGAGGGAGACGTTCTGCTTGACGGCAGAACGTCTTTTTTTATCCATACATTAAAAATAAGACCATGAAGAAATTGAACACGATTATTTTAATTTTGCTGGGGATGATATGTACTCAGTTGTATGCTGTACAATTGAATTCGATATATCCTCTAAAACCCAATGACTCCGAAGCTTTTTATTTCACTCCCGAGAACTATCCTATAAAGGCGGATGGAAAGATGGATGTATCGGATGCTTTGCAGGCAGCGATTAATCAAGTGAAGAAAGAAAAGAATTTCGGAATCCTTTTTATCCCTGAAGGTAAATATAAAATCAGCAAGACCATTTATATTCCTACGGCTATTCGTTTGATTGGCTATGGAAAGAATCGCCCGGAATTTATTCTGGCTAAGAATTCTCCGGGTTTTCAGGAGGAAGTAGCTGATGATAAAGGAAAAGCTAAATACATGTTCTGGTTTACGGGAGCCGTTGTCAAGGAAGGTGAGAAACCCCGTGATGCCGGTGCCAGTACGTTCTACAGTGCCATGTCGAATATCAACTTGCGTATAGAAGATGGCAATCCGCATGCAGTGGCGCTACGCACACACTTTGCCCAACACAGTTTTATCAGTTATGTGGCCGTATACATAGGTAAAGGCAAGGCTGGTCTGTTCGATGTGGGCAATGAGTTGGAAAACGTTGCTTTTTACGGGGGAGATTATGGCATTTATACGACAAAAGCTTCTCCCGGATGGCCGGTAATGATGGTCGACTCTTATTTTGAGGGACAACGTGTAGCTGCTCTTCGTTGTCAGGAGTCCGGTTTGGCAATGGTGAATCTGTATGCCAAGAATGTTCCGGCTGTATTTGATATTGACCCTAATTATTGCGACAAGTTATTTTTGGAAAACAGCTATTTTGAAAATGTAAGTGGTCCGGCAGTGGTGATTACCAACGAGAACAACAGCAACAATCAGATAACCTTTCGCAATGTATATTGTAAGAATGTACCGACCTTGGCGAAATATACCCGTAGCAATACGGCCACCCATGTTGCTCATAAAATCTATAAGGTAAAGTCATACGACCACGGCTTGCAGATGGATAACATGGTGGATATGCCGGAATATGAAACGTTGGTTGATATTGAACCGATACAGAAGATGCCGGTTGCCCAACTGATGGACATCCCTGCACTGCCTGCAATGGCAACATGGGTAAATCTGCGCGAATTCGGTGCAAAGGGAGATGGGGAAACGGATGATACGAAGGCCATCCAGGAGGCTATTGACAAGTACGATAATATCTATGTGCCCCAGGGCTGGTATCGCATTACCGAAACTTTGAAGATGAAGCCCGATACCAAGTTGATAGGCCTGCATCCTTTTGGCACTCAGTTCCGGCTGGACGAAAGTACTGCTGCATTCAGTGGTTTTGGCGGTCCGAAAGCGATGGTGGAATCTTCGGAAGGCGGTGCAAATATGCTGGTGGGCATTGGTATCAATACCGGCGGTTATAACTATCGTGCTGTAGGTGTGAAGTGGATGGCAAATGCAGATTCTTATATGAATGACGTGAAGTTTGTAGGCGGGCATGGTGGTTTATGGAAACCTAAACCGGGTGTTGAGGAACCACGTGGCCGGTGGAACAGACCGGCTCGTATCAGTTCTCCCGATAATCCGGTAGCGGCTTCGGGCATGGACCTTGCTTGGGACAACCAGTATTGGAGTCTGTGGGTGACCAACAACGGTGGCGGCACCTTTAAAGACATCTGGACAGCAAGTACCTATGCCACCAATGGTTTCTATGCCAACAATACTTCTACTCCGGGGCGTATCTATGCCATGTCCATCGAGCATCATGTAAGAAATGAAGTACGTTTCAACAAGGTGTCCAACTGGAAGGTGTATTGCATGCAAACCGAGGAAGAGAGCCGCGAAAGTACCGATTGCCAACCGATAGAGATGGACGACTGCAAAGATGTGACCTTTGCAAACTTGTATATGTTCCGCGTTATCCGTGTCAATGAACCGTATCACAGTTCTGTACGTATCCGCAATTGCGAGAACATCGCATTTCTGAACCTGCATAACTATTCTCAGATTAAATATACGAATAACATTGCAGTGTTCGATGTCAACAAAGACATTGACATCCGCCCGTGGGAACTTTCTCGCTTGATTGTAACCGGAAAAGAACCTCATCAGCAACCGTTAGGCAATGAAATAGGTAAGGTGAACCAATTGGCTTCTGATTTGGAATTTGCCGAAGGCATTGCGCGCGACAGTAAAGGTAACATTTACTTCTGCGACCATCGGATGCGTCGTATCTTTAAGTGGTCGGTAGAGACAAACAGCTTGTCGCTGCTGGCAGATTTCCCGTGGAAACCCTCCAACCTGGCTTTTGATTCAGAAGATAATCTATTGGTATTGTTCAGATATGATGCGCAGCCGGGATATCTGATTAATGGTAAGCCGGAGGAAATGCCGGTAATGCCTGATACAAAAGGTACTTCTTTCAGCGGATATGGTAATTCCGCATATACAATGAGAGTCTACTCCATTGACCCGGAAAATCCGGAAGAGACCATCAAACTGTTGCCGCGTGTTCCGATGGGTCAAGTGAAGAACGTGTATAAGGCTCTTTATCCTTCTAACCGTTGGAGAGACTTCCACGATTTCAATGCGGTGTCGGTCTATGTTCCTGAAATGTGCTTCCTGGCACCGGATGGAAAAACTATCATTCCTCATTATTTCGACTTGTCACGTAGTTCTTCCCTGCTGGAAGCCTATCCGGGAAAGCCTTTCTATACATCTGATGAATATGACCGCAGAATGGTGAAGATGGATGTGGCCAATGACGGCACGCTCTCCAACTTGAGCTATTTTGTGGAGCAGGGCGAATTTGGTTCTGCTGTAGATAAGGAAGGGAACTTGTATGTGGCTGACGGAGAAATATATGTATTTGATAAGGATGGCAAGAAGAAAGGGATGATTCGTGTTCCCGAACGTCCGTCCACATTACAGTTTGGCGGTAAGGATGGCAATACATTGTTTGTCACAGGCCGTTCCAAGTTCTTTGGTGTACGTATTAAATAAGGAAAATCCATATTAAAACAATCTGTGTAATGAGAAATTATCAAATAATGAGATACCTGCTGATAGTCTGTTGGATTATCTGTAATATGTCGTCCGGGTGGGCGGTAGGGGGTGGTTCCGCCTATACGCAAAGACCGGACGATCCGGAAGCATTCTACTTTACCCCGGAGAATTACGGCTTCAAGGCTGATGGAAAGTCCGACGTGACCGATGCGCTTCAAGAGGCAATCAATCAGGTGAAGCGCGAAAAGAATTTTGGGATACTGTTTCTGCCGGAAGGAAATTATCGCATTAGCAAGACGATTCAAATTCCCTCATCCATTCGGCTGATTGGTTATGGGAAGAAACGGCCGGTGATTTATTTGGGAGCCGATACACCCGGTTTCCAGACTACTCAAAATTATATGATATGGTTTACGGGAGGGCTGGCACAAGAGGGCAGGAAGCCTTCGGATGCTGGTGCAGGTACTTTCTATAGTGCGGTGTCCAATGTGGATTTCCGTATAGACAAAGGTAATCCTCAAGCCGTCGCCATTCGTGCGCATTTTGCCCAGCATGGATTTATCAATCATTGCGACATTCGGATTGGTTCGGGAAAAGCCGGCATGTATGATGTTGGCAATGAACTGGAAGACGTCAGGTTTTATGGCGGTGAATATGGGATAATTTCCTCCAGGACTTCTCCGGGATGGCCTATGATGATGGTCGATACTTACTTTGAGGGGCAGAGAAAGGCGGCTGTCTATTCAAAAGAGGTGGGGTTTGCCATCGTCAATATGCATGTGAAGAATACGCCCGTTGCCTTTGAAATGGCAGAGAATCTGGCAGACCGCCTTCATGTGGAGAATTCGTTGTGGGAGAATATTTCGGAAGCCGGTGTCAGGGTAAGCGTGGAGGGAAATACTTTTTCGCAATTGAATCTGGTGAATGTGGATTGTAGGAATGTTCCCGTACTGGTGGACTATGCTCAAAGTGGAAAGAAAGTTGCCGGAAAAGCAAAAATGTACAGAGTCAAGGAGTTTACTTACGGTCTGGTGTATCAGGATTTGAATGATGCTTCTTCTTTCAGGGAAATATGTGAAATAGAGCCGGTGGCAAAACAGCCGGTTACACTTGGCAAGGACCTTCCGGTTCTTCCGGCAATGGAGACATGGGTCAATATCCGAGACTTAGGGGCAAAAGGTGATGGCGAGACTGATGATACGGAAGTTTTTGAGAAAGCTGTCTCTTTGCATAAAAACATCTATGTGCCCCAGGGGTGGTATCGTCTGACGAGAACGTTGAAGCTGTCTCCCGGTACTAAGCTGATTGGGCTGCATCCTTTTGGGACTCAATTTCTGTTGAAGGAAAGCGAGCCTGCATTCAGTGGTTTCGGCATGCCTGTGCCTTTGGTTGAATCTTCCGAAGGCGGCGACGACATGCTGAATGGCATAGGTATTAATACCGGTGCGTATAATTACCGTGCTGTCGGCTGTAAATGGATGGCGGGTGAGCGCTCGTACTTGAATGATGTGAAGTTTGTAGGTGGGCACGGTACCTTGCGTAAACCTGCTCCGAATGCTTCCGGACAGTCGTCTTACCGCAGGGGCGAGCGTCGGATTAGTTCCCCGTCTTCTCCGGTCATGGAAACCGGTAAGGATATGGCTTGGGACAACCAGTATTGGAGTTTGTGGATTACAAACAATGGCGGCGGGACAATTAAGGATGTTTGGACAGCCAGTACGTATGCTGCCAGTGGGCTTTATATTAGCGAAACGAAGACTCCGGGACGTATTTATGCCATGTCTTTGGAGCATCATGTCCGTACTGAAGCCCGTTTCCATAATGTGGCCAACTGGAAAATTTATGCTTTCCAGTTTGAGGAAGAAGGTCGTGAAGGGCCTGATTGTTATATGGCAGAAATGTCCAACTGTCAAAATATCGAAATGGTAAATGTGTGGATGTATCGCGTAATCCGTGCCTTTATGCCGAAGAGGATAGGTTTCCGCATATGGGATTGCAAGAATATCACTTTCCGTAATATGCACAATTATACGCAGATATTACCAGTCATAGAGTTTCCTATATATGATATGAATAAGAAGTTGCCCGTTTATTCGTGGGACTTTGCCCGTCTCACTGTTTCGGGTAGCGAGAAGAGCCTTCGCCCTTCCTGCACGGTCATGGACAAGCCAGTGAAGCTGGCTACCGGTTTTGAACTAGCCTCCGGAGCTACTACCGACAGTAAAGGAAATATCTACTTCTGTGAAAACCGTCTGAAGAAAATCTATAAATGGTCGGCAGACACGGAGCAGATTACTTTGATAGCCGATTATCCCTGGAAGCCTTTTACATTGACTACTGATACGCAAGACAATCTGCTGGTTATTTTCCGCTATGACCCTCAGCCGGGTTATCTGGTGAACGGCAAGCAGGAAACGGTAGTGCGCTTGCCGGATGATAATCCGATGTACAGTGGTTGGGGTAACAGTGGCTGGAGTGCTTGGGGGTATTCTTTTAATCCGGATAACGTGGATGCTACGATGAAGCCTATGCCACGTGTCGTTACAGCCGGTATGAAGAATATACAGAAAGTCATTCACCCTTCCAGTCGTTGGAGAGGTGACTTTGACAAGGTGGTTGCCAGTATGCCTGAGTATAGTTTTGTCGCTCCGGATGGCGTGACAATTATTCCGGATACCTATGATTTGGGACGTTCTTGTGCTTTGACTGTTACAGTTCCCGGTCAGTCAGAACCGGTTTATATTGTAAATGAGATGAATAAAACGACAGTACAACTTTCCGTTGGTGGGGATGGCCGTTTGACAGAACAAGGAATAATATGTCCTTATGGCCAATACAGTAATGTGACCGATGCTGACGGAAATGTCTATGTTGCTGATGGTGAAATATTTGTCTATGACAAATATGGTAAAGAGCAGAGACGTATTCAGATAGAAGAACGCCCGATTTCCTTGGCAATTGGTGGAAGGCAGAAGGATATGCTTTTTGTTACCACCTCAAGTTCTTTCTATGGAATTAAGATACGTTAGGTATTGTATAGGTAAAAAAGAATTAGCCCCTGCGGTCGTTTTATATCGCAGGGGCTAATTTATTATAAGAAGGTCTCTTTTCCTTATAGGCTGATTGTTTGGAATATTATTTTTCCAGCAGCTCTTTCAGAAAAGAATCCAGTTCCTCATCCAATCCTTTCAGTAGCTCTTCATTGACCAATAGAGTATCATCATCCATCAGCAACAGTTCTGCTATTGTTTCTTTATCATCATCCACCAGTACAAAAGAGAATGGTTTCAGGATAGTCAGCTTGTCGAACTTTCCTTCATTTTTCATGTTGCAGAGCAGTGAGGACAAGATACGCTCTACATTTTCGTAGAAATCATCCCCCTCGTATGTCATCCATTCTTCAATGGAAGTATTGGCAAGCTCTTCATCTTCATCATCAAAGATAGACAGTTCGCCCGAATTCTGATTCGGTTGCAGATGAATGTCTGTAACGATAGTCTGTTCGCAACCGCAGGTGTATTTGCCGATTGCTTTTTTAAGAGTGTCCTCCAAGAGTGCTAATGACGATTGACTGAGCTTCATAATAACTTTCTTTTCTTAATGGTTGTTCAAAGGTATAAAAAAAACGGTTATCTCTGCATCATTTGACTAAAAATCATCATCAAATCTGTTCATTTGCATGTTCAGGCGTGCCATTCCCTCTTTTCGTTTCTCCAATTCGTCTACATACATGCTGATAAAGATATAATAGGAGATGGTTCCATCATGTATTTCGCCTGTCTCTTTTTTGTCTGTCTTGCTTTTCTCACGGGCAAGGGTTTGCGCTTTTAATGCCCATTCCAAGGCAGTATCTATGCTGTCTTGCATTTCGTAGCCCAAAGCGGTGTTATAGGCTGCATACATTTTCTGTTTTCCTTTTTTTGTTTCGTAGGTCTGCTTCCAGAGCTCTACTGCTTTACTCCAATTTTCTTCTTTGGCATATACGGCTGCGTCACGCATATTTACAGAACCACCACTGAAGAGATAGCGGTTACTGGTTTTCCAATAGGGGAGTAGATGTCTTACCGGAACCGTTCCTGCAAATTCAGATGCTTGCTTCACCATGTCTTCTTCGCTGATGAGGCGGGAACGTACTGACGCTTCACCATTTCCTGCCTCTTCCCAGAAAATACTGTCATTGCTGTTGACGGTCACCATAGGACCTTTGCGGTTAGGTAAATATATTCTGACGGTAGGATATACCTTTACATCCACTGTGCCGAGGAACACACCCCAGTCGGGCATATAACTTATCTTGCGATTGGAACGCATTTGTATGTTTTCCAGGGCTATCAGGAAATCTACGTCCAAATTCTGTGTAAGTTCCAGTACTTCATCTCTCGATAATGTGCTTTCGCGGGGATTGATGTCTTTACTCCGGAGGGCAGAGTCGCATATCACAACCTCTTCAAAGTAGTTTTCGTTGGCAAGGGCCTCTGCAAGGGATTCGGTTGTTATTGCGGCGTCTCCATTGTAGTAGTTGGTGAGGCGTGCCACCTCATTCTCGCTTTTTTTCTGTTCTTCCTCAGTGATGATGAGTTTGTTGTCCGGTACGTTTGGCATGTTGTTGACAACAGCCACACGTTTCAGTGTTGCCGGGAAACTGACTTCTGCCGGAAGCATATAATCAATGGACAGTTGTTCTACACTCTGGCAGCTGCCTAACAGCAGAGACCCCATCAATAACAGACAATAGTGATATTTGGTCATAGTCTTTGGTTTTGTTCTTTGGAGCAAAAGTACTCTTTTAGCTGAATATTCAAAAGCTGGAACGAATAAAAAATGTGATAATGTGGTAGGAGAAAAAGTGATAGGGTGATAAAAGATACCTGACGGTATCATCTTATCACCCTATCGCCTTATCATTTTATAGCTTTGCTTTATGCATTCCGTCCGTGGCAGTTTTTGTATTTCTTACCGCTTCCGCAAGGACAAGGATCATTGCGTCCTACGGTCTTCTCGGCACGGATAGGTTCGCGTCTTGGTTGTTCACGTGTATCTTGTGCCGCAGCGGCCTGCTGGTTCGGGTCATTCAAATCAACCTTCTGTTCGCGATACTTGCTCATATCCTGGCGTTGTTCCGGAGCAGCCTGGCGCACCTCTACTTGGCGGGGAGCCTGGGGAGCCTCAGGGGCTTCAGCCGGAGCCTCTTGTACCGGGATTTGTCCACGCATTAAGATAGAGATAGTCTGATTATTAATCTTATTCACCATGGCATCAAACAAGTTCACAGATTCCAGCTTGTAAATCAGCAGCGGGTCTTTCTGCTCGTAACTTGCATTCTGCACGGAGTGTTTCAGCTCGTCCAGCTCGCGCAGGTTTTCTTTCCATGCTTCGTCGATGACGTGCAGCAAGATGGATTTCTCGAATGACTTCACCACCTCCTTACATTCTGTCTCATAAGCTCTCTTCAGGTTGCAGGAGATGTTGTACATACGTTTTCCGTCTGTGATGGGGATAAGTATGTTTTCGTACATGTGTCCCTGCGTTTCGTATACTTGTTTGATGACCGGATAGGCTATCTGTGCCATACGTTCTGTCTTGCGTTTGAAGAGTTCCATGGCAGCGTCAAAAGTTCTGTCTGCCAGTTTTTCTTTCTTCTCATTACGGAATTCCTCTTCGGTGAAAGGTACTTCCATGGCAAGTGTCTGGAGCACATCCATCTTGCAGTTTTCGTAGTCGGGCGCTTCAATGGCATTGGCACAACGGTCCCAAATCATGTTCACGATATCCATGCCGATACGTTCGCCCATCAAAGCGTGGCGGCGTTTGGTGTAGACTACTGTACGTTGCTTGTTCATCACGTCGTCATATTCCAACAGACGCTTACGGATGCCGAAGTTGTTTTCCTCAACTTTCTTTTGCGCACGTTCAATGGATTTGGAAATCATGCCGTGTTCAATCATTTCACCTTCTTTGAAACCCAGTTTGTCCATTACACTGGCAATGCGGTCACTGGAGAACAAACGCATCAGGTCATCTTCCAAAGATACGAAGAATACAGAAGAACCCGGGTCGCCTTGACGTCCTGCACGACCACGTAACTGACGGTCCACACGGCGTGATTCGTGGCGTTCTGTACCGATGATGGCAAGACCGCCTGCAGCTTTCACTTCCGGACTCAGCTTGATGTCGGTACCACGGCCGGCCATATTGGTAGCGATGGTTACAGCACATTTCAAACCGGCAGTAGCCACAATATCCGCTTCCTTCTGATGCAGTTTGGCATTCAATACACTATGTTCAATCTTACGCATGGTAAGCATTTTGCTCAACATTTCAGAGATTTCAACAGAAGTGGTACCCACCAGTACGGGGCGTCCTGCTGCCACCATTTTTTCTATCTCTTCGATGACTGCTTTATATTTTTCACGTTTTGTCTTGTAAACGCGGTCATTCATGTCATTACGGGCAATGGGGCGGTTAGTCGGAATAACCACTACATCCAGTTTGTAGATGTCCCACAACTCGCCGGCTTCTGTTTCTGCCGTACCGGTCATACCGGATAGTTTGTGGTACATACGGAAATAGTTCTGTAATGTAATGGTGGCAAAAGTCTGGGTGGCAGCTTCTACTTTCACGCCTTCTTTGGCTTCGATGGCTTGGTGCAAACCGTCAGAATAACGACGTCCTTCCATGATACGTCCCGTCTGCTCATCCACAATCTTCACTTGGCCGTCAATTACCACATATTCGTCATCTTTCTCGAACATGGTGTATGCCTTCAACAGTTGGTTGATGGTATGCACACGTTCGCTTTTGATGGCATAGTTGGTCATCAGGGCATCCTTCTTTTCAAGGCGCTGTTCGTCTGTCAGCTCTGTTTCGTTTTCCAAGGCAGAGAGTTGCGCTGTGATATCGGGGAGTACGAAGAAAGTGGGGTCCTCTACATTGCTACTAATCAAGTCTACGCCCTTGTCCGTCAAATCCACGCTGTTCATTTTCTCTTCGATAACGAAGTACAGCGGGTCAGTCACCTCGTGCATGCGCTTGTTGTTCTGCTCCATGTAGATTTCTTCGGTCTTCAGCATACCGGCCTTGATGCCTTGTTCGCTGAGGAACTTGATGAGTGCCTTGTTCTTGGGCAGGCACTTGTGACTGCGGTACAAAGCGAGGAAGCCTTCTTCCTGGTCTTTCTTATCGTTTGATGCAATCAGGCGCTTGGCATCGGCCAGGTATTGGGTAGCCAGTTTTTTCTGAGCTTCTACCAGACGTTCCACTTGCGGGCGGAGCTGTTCGAAGAGTTGGTCATCGCCTTTGGGAACCGGTCCGGAGATAATCAGCGGAGTACGGGCATCATCAATCAATACTGAGTCCACCTCATCGACAATGGCATAATTATGTTGGCGTTGTACCAGGTCTTTGGGGCTGATAGCCATGTTGTCACGCAGGTAGTCGAAACCGAATTCATTGTTTGTACCGAACGTGATATCTGCCAGATAAGCTTTGCGACGGGCATCAGAGTTGGGCTGGTGCTTGTCGATGCAATCTACACTCAAACCGTGGAACATGTAAAGAGGACCCATCCATTCGGAGTCACGTTTTGCCAGATAGTCGTTCACTGTTACCACGTGCACGCCGTTACCAGTCAGGGCATTGAGGAATACCGGTAGGGTAGCTACCAATGTCTTACCTTCACCGGTTGCCATTTCGGCAATCTTACCTTTATGTAGAACCACACCACCAAATAGCTGTACATCATAATGTACCATGTTCCATACAGTATCGTTACCACCTGCTATCCAATGGTTCTGGTAGATGGCTTTATCGCCTTCGATGCGTACAAAGTCTTTAGTGGCAGCCAGTTGGCGGTCAAAATCGGTAGCTGTAACCACTATTTCTTCATTTTCAGAGAATCGTTTGGCTGTTTCCTTTACAATAGAGAAAGCGGTGGGTAATACTTCGTCCAGCGCTTTTTCATAAATCTCCAATATCTCTTTCTCGATTT
>UMHM01005730.1_pt1 | contig 22076 bp, 23 predicted proteins | sample 1965501 | NCBI WGS metagenome assembly UMHM01 (sample SAMEA4836095, study PRJEB28245) | human gut metagenome | biome: gut microbiome; material: fecal sample | place: Denmark | collected 2008
CGTTACGTGCGCTAAACGCGTGCTGGATATATTTAAGGAGTACAAACAATGCTAAGAGTACACATAGACTGGCCTGACGAGATAGAGGTGCGGCACAGAGCCGACATTACAACACTTGTACGCACTTATTGTGAGGTGTGCGACGAGGAGAACGTGCCTGATAGCATTGCCTACGACAGACTGAGCAATGCGCTGGAACAATGCGGCCTTGACCATACCATTGTCATAGACGAGGAGGAGGACATATGAGCAACTTATTACAACAACTTGTGCCTGACATAACTGACCGTCAGGAACGCAATTGCAAGCAATACAGACACTTCGACGAGAACGGCAAGCTCACATTGTGCCTGCGTCGACACGAGACTACAGGCGAGTGGATAGACGTGACAGTTGCAGAACGTGCACGACTTAGTGCGATAGAGATACAGCTTGAAATACAACGTGCAGAACATAAGCGCAAGGAGGAAGAACGGCTCGAGGCATACCGCAGAGAGCATCCTGAGGAGTTTGACGATGCCGACAGTTGAGAAAGTATGTATGGTAATATCACTACTTGCTGCGGCGATAGTTCTTACTTCTATACTTGTGCTATGCATTAGAGATAGCAGGAGGTAATACAATGAGAGTTAAGTTAAGACTTCCTCGTTCAACCATCGACACTATCCGCATATTGTCAGCACATTGTACACCGTCCGACGTGATAAACGCTATATACGACTGGTATGACAAGCAAGGCGAGCTCGACATACTTACTATACCACCAGTTGGTAGTCAGTCGCAAGAGGCTGGCTGGTTAACCGTCGACATAACATCATCATTGTACTACAGATTGACTGACGACTTACCTGCGTGCGACAATCGAGGCTCTCCGGCCCGGCTAATCACATTCTTTGTAGAGAACGAGCTGTACGAGGACGACACATTTGCACAATCATTGTACAACATAAAACAAGACAACACAAAGTCCATAGACTCGCTAGTATCACAACAATGCAAGGACATACTTATTAGTTGTCGCAAGATACTGTCCATACGGTACGACAGACAGCTATACAAGATAGTTAAGGAGTTAGAAGACTATGCGAGACAACACACTTGATATAAGCAACTACACATTGCCGGCTGACAACACATTGTTCGATAAGCTGAGCACATTGTTCGAGGACTACGACAAGATATATTCTTATATACTTGCATACAACAAGGATAAGAACATATACAAGCTTAAAATAACTGTCTGCAGTACAGACCGCTACAACACATATGATGCACAGACAGTGCTTGAAGATATTTGCGACAACTTGGTCACATATCTTGCAGATAATGGCTCGGTAGTAAGCTTCTTGCAACCTGACCTCAGCATACAGTGCGAGATGTTCACACCTTATGCACACAAGCTGGCGACAGAGGAACACTTACACTGGCAGCATATGGAGATTGATGACTTGGTGCAGATGGTATACGAGTGTATGACCATATTGTACAACAAGGGCTACTACTTAAACAAGTATATTGTACGTAAGGCATTCCTAAACAAATTGTACGGAGTATTACGCAAGAGGCCTGCTGACAAAGAGTGCTCATTGTATGCACCGGTTGGCAAAGAAGGAATGCGTGACATAACCATTGCAGATACATTAGAGGACGACACTCTTGCAAGGCGAGACGATGAGGAGACTGCCTCGGCATTATTGTCTGTGATAGACGACCTTCGCGAGGCATTATTGCAATACATCAGCCAGAGACAATATGACCAGCTGCTGTTCGAGTATGGCAACAGATGTGTGAGTGCAATGAGTGCTAAGATTGTACAACAATTGAGGTTGCAGTTAAAAAGAGACGGCTTTAATAAGGCCTACATACACAGGAGATACTACTAAGAATGGAAAAGTTAAATAACATTGCAGGACAACAGTTTGCGCTATCGTGTGCGCACACCCGCATAGATATTCATTATTGTAGAGAATATAACTACGAGATAAATAAAGCAGACGACATATACCACATATATTATTACAACGATGACGAGAGAGTATATGTAGGGTTTTACTTCAGCGACTTGTACTTTGTACCTGCCGCTAAATATAGACACAATTTGCGCAACAGTTATCCGTCGTTTATAAGAACGTTTAGGATGCTGCTTGAGAACATTGTAGAAAATAAATTTGATGCTCGAATGGAGGTATATTATGAGCGAGTATAAGAAACAGTACAGGTTGTTTGATATATACAGATATATCAGCACGGGCGAAAAGAGCAAGATTATGGGCATTGCCGACTACCACGCGGTACACGGTATACTTACTACAACTTGCGTAGACAAATTTGTAGTTAACAGCGACATAACTGATATTGAAGGTACAGTGTCAGAAGATGCAATTAAGTCACATGTCAAGAAAGTTAACGCACATCTTCGCAATTGTAAGAAGCCTGGCCCACGCAAAGGCACACCGAGGTTTAGGATATGAGCCATAGTAACTCTTCATTAAATTGCTTTGCATCTTGTATGTCAAAGTACAAAATATCTTATATCGATAGAACACCACCGGAGAAAGTATCACCTCACTTAATCTTCGGTACAATGGCGCACGAGGTGATGTACAATGCAGGCAAATTGAGAGATGACACTGCCGATGGCGTGGTATCACCTGACGACTACTACAAGATAATACCTTCTGAGGTGCTTTATCCCGAACTTAAACAAGAGTTTAACATTAAGTCTTGGCAACATTACTTCATCGACGTGATTAAACAGACTGCAGAGTATGAGAGAACGGTCACATCACAGCTCGGACAACGTGGAGCATATACAATAGAACGAGAGGTTAAACTACAAGCGACTGTCGAACAGCTTAAGTCTCTGGGCTATCACAACATTGCACAGACAATCGTCGGAATAGTCGACCTGCTGATATATACTAAGGACAGTGCGATAATACTTGACTACAAGTTTAGTAGTTCTCGCAAGAACCAGGACGACTTCGATATGAACAGTCAGCTTCCTTTGTATGCGTTCCTTGTACACCTTAACTATGGCATACCTTTGAGGAACATACAGATAGGCTACATCGACATACCTAAGCAAGAGTTCGGTGCACCTATTGTGCTGAGCAATGGTCACTTGTCAAGGTCGAAGAGCCAGAACTGTTCACAGTATATGTTCAAGGCATTTGTGGACGAGATATACGGACCTGAGGATGAGGTCTACAATTGTGAGCCAGGTGGTTATTACTACGACACATATTGTAACCTTGCACTTAATAAGGCGGCATACTTGTCATTGCAATGGCTTGACTTGCAGACTTATGACCATGTGATAAAAGACTTGCTTGACGCGGCCAAAATGATAGATTTTATGCAACAGAATGATATGCCTTTCTTGCGCAAATATGACGCATATACTTGCAAGAGTTGTGAGCATCTTAGAACCTGCAAACCTTGGCTATATAAGGCAGAATGGGAGTAACAATATGCGTTGGGACTATTTTGCAATAGCTTTAGCATTCTTGCTAATTGGCTTTTTAATAGGATTTTATATTGACAAAGGAGACCATAAATGAGAGATGTAATGGAAATGCATGACGAAGGTTGGTGTGAAGGTTGCAATTGCGACTGGAACGAATGTTTAAGACTTGGATATTGTAAAGGAGGTAAAGCAATACACAATGAAGAGCCTATTTAACTTTTATTTGGACAGTGAGGACAAAACTTTAGCAACTGAGAAACTTGAACGACTTGTAGGAAAGAAGAACAAAGGCTTACTTGCATCGTTCATACGTACTCAAATTAAGTTATTCAACGCGACACCTGACGACAAGATAAGCCCTACTTTGATTGAGTATATCGACAACGAGTACGAAGTAACTCAGACGTTAAACAAAAGGAGCAGACTATGAAAATAGTAGACCTAAGAAACCGGATACATTACTTACAATTTATTTGTGAGTCGTTACAAGATACCCCATCATTACTAATCAAACAACAAATTGTAAATGACATAGAACCTGACTGTCGTGACGACTTTAACTTCATACTTGAAATTCTTGCAGGTAAACACAAACTTGGCTACAGTTATTATCGTCGTGAGTCGCTTGACATAATGCCTATCGGTGTATTACAACAGTCATTCAAAGATTACTTACAACCCTTGTGGGAGCCGCTTAAACATCACGACCTCAGTGTTAAGTCCATCGAGATTGCAATGCAAAAAGTAAGGTGGTTCACAGATTTTGTGGCATCTATTGTAAACCGCACATTGCGGCTCGGCATCGGACCGTCGCTGCTTCCCAAAGACGGCCTTTCTGCAATGCTCGCTAAAAAATATGAAGGCAAAATTAAGTCTGATGATACAGGTTATTTTGTGACAGAAAAACTTGACGGCAACAGATGCATTGCATCATATGACGGTAGTAAGTGGAACTTTACATCGCGTAACGGCAAACCTATGAACGTTAATTTCGATATGGGTAACTTACCTACAGACAGAGTATATGATGGCGAGGTATTAAGTATTGCACAAACAGAGTGCTCTAAGGCTATTGCAAGAGGTGTATTCATAGAACAGCACGGTGGAACGAGTGCGTTTCAAAATACAAGCGGTTTGATAAACCGTAAAGGCGACAAGAAAGGTCTTGTATACAATATATTCGACATAATGTATGATACAGCTCCTTATTTTGAGCGGCGTACAGAGCTCGAGCTTATCGGTAAAGCAGGACTTAACAGCAACGACTTGCGAATATTGCCCATTCTTAAACGATATAATACTGCAGCCGAAATGCGCGAAGGAATTGATAAGCTACTTGTAGATGTTACTTGTGCTGGTGCAGAAGGTCTTATGATAAACACGGGTTTTGGTAAATACCAGCACAAAAGAACTGACGATTTATTGAAGTATAAAGCTGTACAGACAATGGATATGAAAGTTATCGATTGGGAGTATGGTAATGGCAAGTATGCGTCATCGCTCGGCTATTTACAATGTGTAGGAAAAACGCCTGATGGTAAAGATATATCTTGTAAAGTAGGCACTGGTATTAGCGATTATGAGCGTGATTTATGGGTACTTGAGCCTAACAAAATTGTAGGTAAAATTGTAGAGATTGCGTACTTTGCAATAAGCCATAACAATACTGGCGTGTACTCATTAAGATTTCCTCGGCTTAAACAAATACGATACGACAAGACGGAGGTATCACCTTACTAATATGACTTACGACCAACTTTGTAGAGCATTATTGTACCCAAGCGACAAAGTCAAAGTAATTGTAGACGGCGATTATCGCTTTGTATCAACAGTACGTTGGTGCAGAGCAATATACACAACAAATTTTTGTAATTATCACAACATAACTTTCGAGGTAACTTTATGACAGAAGAACAAAAAGAAATTATTGCAGCAGAAACCGGCCAAGACATTTACGACGACAACAATATAAGTCAATTTGATGTAATAGAAGAGGAACACGCATATCCGGACCTCAACTATTGCGTAGACAAAATAAAGTCAAAAGACATCAAATTACAATTGTTCCTGGCATTTACTAAGGTGCCTGAATACTTCTACCAAATACCTGCAAGTAGCACAGGCAAATATCACCCGTCATATGCAACAGGAGAAGGCGGCCTTTTAAGACACACCATTGCAGCGGCAAGAATAGCTTGCGACCTTGTGGACCTTGAGATGTACGGCTTAACCGACGATGAGAAAGACTACGTTATTTGTGCATTGTTATTGCACGACACATTTAAGAGTGGAGTAACTCATAGCAAGTATACTTTGCACAACCACCCGATGCTTGCAGCACAACACGTTCGTGCTAATTGCTCAAGAGAGTTTGCAAACAATGTATGTCCACTTATTGAGTCGCATATGGGACAATGGAACACTTGTAAGTGGGACAAGACTGTACTTCCTAAGCCGGAGACTAAGTTGCAGCAGATAGTACACCTTTGCGACTATCTTGCCTCAAGAAAGTATTTAACCTTTGAATTTTCAAAGTAAAACGAATGATTTTAATATATAATAGAGAGATTAAAATTTTTCTCGATAGATTATCCAAGGGATAAAATAAAATCAATCTATTATATATTAAAAACATTCTGTATTCGATTTAGAGGGAATATTTTTATAAAAATCTCATATAATATAATATAAGATAAATTTTGGAGGACCTTATATGCAAGAAGAAAAAAACTTGACTGAACAAGCCGAACAAACCGAACAGGTGTCCGTACGACAAGAGTTATTGAGTGTAACTTTTAACGACGGCAAATACGAGGTTAAAATACCTAAGGGTAGCAATGTTGCGGAGACTGCTTTTTGTATGGCCGTAATAATCAAGGTGCTTACTCGTGACAATCTTGTATCTGGCACGAAAGAAGTGCTCGACGCAATCATGAGATACCTCGACGACCCGCAGTTTGAAGAGGTTAAAGAATGAGCGTAAAATGTCACTTTGAAAAAGGTTATGCAGACGACGCGGGACTTGATATTGTACTTGACGAGCCAGTAACTCTTACGAAAGGACGCAATATCGTAGAACTTGATATACACTATATATGTAATGTCGACCGTATGGCGTATCTTGTAGAGCGTACAAGTGCTGCAATTAAAGGTATAATCGTACATCAGTGTCCTATAGACCCTAATTATTGTGGCAAAATAACTGCTATTGTAGAAAATTTAGGTGAAGAAATTACTTACTGGCGGAGCGAAGCATTTTGTCAGTTAGTAGTTGTGCCTATATTGACTGAAAAAACAGGTATTTTGTGCCGCAAAAAAGGTGTACGGACTACTTCTAAGATGGGAGGTACTAATGGATAAGATACAAGTTAAGATACTTAACCCAGAAGTTTTACAAGAAACTCGCAAAATGATGGCGGCAGGAGCTCGACTAACACAACAAGGTCATAAAATTTACGACATTGACGATTTTATGCATTTGTATAACAAGCCTGCAAGCGACAATTTTGTAAAAATTATGTCCGAATTACCGCATCCGACGTTGCAACATCTTACAAAAATCAATATTGTAATAGTCGGAGCATCCCGAAGAGTGCTTGCACAGCTTACAAGACACCAAGACAATGTAAAATTTATCTCGGCGAGCTTACAATATAGTAATTTTGCAGAGAGTGCAGACGTTGTGATACCTTATAAAATACTTAAAGACCCTGATGCAAGACTCAAATATAAAGAAGCGGCTCGACAATCACTTGAAGTTTACAGTGATTTGCAAGAAGATTACAGTATAGACAACGACGCAGCAGGTTATGCAACACCGAACGGTATACGAAATGTACTTATTATGAGCGCGACTCCCTTTGAGTTAAAGCATATAATAAGCCAGAGAGTTTGTAGACGTAATACCGATGAAACAAGGTATGTTATGTTGCTAATCTGGCAAAAATTGTATGAGCTTGACCCGATATTATTTGCACCGAATACAACCGGACCGTTTTGTATGAAAGGTTCTTGCAAAGAAGGTAAGTTCGCATGTGGCAAACCTATAAGTAGTATAGCCACACCGACAGATATTATACGATGGGACTACCCAGCGTTGTACAAGGAGGACTAAATGTTAGTTTTAGTTGAAGGCGTAGATGGTAGCGGCAAGACAACTCTTGTAAGAAAACTTTTTGAAAAGGGCTATTGTTGTAAAAGAGTGTTTCGTAATGGTAATGCTGAAGCAAGAAAGTTTTACAATTACGCATACCGTGATGGTATAGTAGTTTTAGATAGAAGTTTTATATCAGATTATGTATATCGCCAAACAGATTTACAACCACGTGAGGACTTAGACTTAGAACAAATCGGTAACATATTAAATGGTGACGTTGCGATTATACATTGCGTAAATAATAATCATTATGAAGATGCCATGGAACGTGGTGAAGATAATATTACCGATAAAGACACGTCCGAATGGATAGCTAATTTGTATTATGATGCAATGCGAGTATTTAGCATATTCACAAACGCTAAGATATTTATATACGATTATCACAATACAACTATCGACGAAGTAGAAAAATTTATAAAGGAGGCATACAATGAGTGCAAAAAAGACAAAACCGATGAATATTCCGTTGAATGACTTACAATATGAAGTTGTTAAGGCGGTTCTTATGAGAGGTTGTCCTGCTTTGGCAGATGACTTACTTATGGGAATAAACGGCTTGATACAAGAGAACACGGAACTTAAAAAGCAGCTCGAAAAGGAGAATAAGTAATGGAGTACGATAGTTTTACTACTCACAAAATTGACTTCTTCTTTGGGAAACCGAAAGCCGGAAAAACTTTAATAGCCGGAAGTTATCCGAAGCCGTTATTATATGTTTCAATAGGCAACGACGGCGGTGGACGTGTGCTTTATACAAAATATAGAGAGGACGTCGACAAAGGTTTAATTAAGGTTAAGAACTTACGTAACGACAATCCTGTAGGAGGTAAGATACAACTTACTTCTTGTGAGAAACTTGCTAAATTACTTGCTGAGTTACGTAAGCCTGATGCCGACAAGTTTAAAACAATGGTAATTGACACTGTAGGTGCTTTACAAGATGATTACAAGGCATACCTTGAATTTTGTAAAGGAGGCAAAGCATTGTCTATGCCTGAATGGGGCGACGTTGGTAAAATGGTACTTAGCCTCAAAGATAATATGAAGCGGTTTTCAGAAGAAAAAGATTGTCAAATTGTATGGATAAGTCATACAAGAGAACAAGAAGTCTATGAAACATCAGGACTTAACAAAGAGATAAGAATTGTACCTGATTTGACCATTGCGACAGGTGTCAAATTCTTAAAAGATGCAAGCAACGTATTTTATTGTTGCAGAAAAACTGTAATATTGCCTAACGGCGATAGAGACGTAAAATTCTTAACTTATGTAGGTGCTCACCCGCTGATGGACACAGGTACAAGAGACCTTATACTTGAGCACGGCGGTTTTGTTGAGAACTTTACTTATGACAAATGGCAGGCTATGGTCAAAGCCGGCACCCTAAATTGTGCGAACGTTGTAACACCGGAGACCGAAAATAATATAGACGCCGAAGAAGGCGATAAGGAGTAATTATGAAAGAAAAATTTAGCGATTTTGAAAGTGTTGGTTTTATAAGCAAACCCGGTACATTTACTTTTGAAGTAAAATCGTACGAACTTAAAGACAGCAAGGCAGGCAATCCGATGGCAGTGTTTGTGGTAGAAAGCAAACTTGAAGGTCAGAGCACTTTGTACTTCCCGCTCGTTGAAAAAGCAAGATGGAAATACAACAACTTTATCAAGGCTTGTTTGCATAACGAACTTGATACTCCCGATAAAATTGCAAAATTTGAATGGGACTATGCGGTTGACGGCAAACGTCTTGTAGGTAAAAAGTTTATCGGCACAGTTGTCGTTGAAAAATACGACAAAGAAGTTAAGAAACCTCTTGACGACGGTACCTTCGATACAGTCATAGAAACGACTGATACATATCACATCGACAAATTTGCGGCTCTCGACGACGAAGATGGCCCGGCACCGTTTTAATTAGCTCACACTCTTTCCTTTTTAATGGGGATGCCGTTAGTGCTTCGGTGCTGCGGCATCCTATTATGTGGAGAATGACTTAGCAGGTTTAATTCCTGCACTCCACCCTCTAATCTTTCGTTAGTAGCCTCTTAATTGGGGCTACTTTAATAGGCGATTAGCACAACAGTAGTGCAACCGACTTTGACTCGGTTTACGTAGGGGCAGCACCTACATCGCCTGCCATAATTGTAAGGAGGTATTTATGTCAACAGAACGTGAAAGCAAATTGCAATCACGAATATTGCAAATTGTAAGAAAGAACGGAGGTTACATATACAAAAATGCACAGAATATGTACACCGAGAAAGGTCGTCCAGATTTATGTGCTTGTATACCTACAAAATTATCAACACTTGCAAGAATGTTCGGTGAAGATGCAACAGTTGGTATTTTTGTAGGGCTTGAACTTAAACGCGAAGGTCACTTGAATGAAGTGTCTGACGCTCAACTTATAGTAGGTAACAAAATAAAACAAGCAGCAGGTTTATGGTTCGCGATTGACGACAGTGACATTGTAGAGGCTTTAATGAAAAGACTTACGGAGGGAGTATGCAATACGAAGAATACTTAACTAAGAGAAGGCCGTATCAAGAAGCAGGAATGTTATTACTGTTAGAACGCAAACACGCCTGTTTATTCTTTGTGCCCGGAAAAGGTAAAACATATCCTTGCATAGATGCAATAAGAGATATTGACAAGTCTAAAAACGGACGTGCAAATGTTCTTGTATTATCTACGGCAGATGCAATTCGTAATATGTGGGAAGTTGATATTGTACCACAAAATATTATGCCGAAGAATACAGTGTATATGAGTTTTAATTCGGCAATACAGGAAAAGACTAAGGCAAAGCTTCTTGCGACAAAGTGGGATATAATCGTAGTGGACGAGAGCCATAAGATTAAGGCAAACACCTCTAAAACGAGTAAACTTGTATATATGTTATCTCGTAAAACTGAGTATGTATTTGGCTTAACAGGAACTCCTCGTGGTAATAGTGACCTTGATATATTTTGTCAGTTCCACAATATGTGTGTGAGTGACTGGGGCAAGGTCACTTATTCTTTCTTTGTAGACAATTGTTGTGATGTCGAAAAGAAGTTCTTTGCTGGCAATTGTATAAGAATACCGACCGGAATAAATGCTAAGTACAAAGCAGGTTGGGAACGTAACATTGCATTATACAGTATGAGAGTTGACTACGACGAAGACGATGCAATGCCAGACCTTGACGTTAACGTTATAAATCTGCCTTTTGAACCTACTGATGAGTACAAGAAAGCAGAAGAGGGTGTTATTGCAATACAAGATTATGAGAGCACAATGACTAAACTTGCTGCGATTACAAAAATGCATCAAGCTGCAAATGGCTTTTTGTATTTGACTGATGACATTGAAGAAAAGAGAGTTACTCATACTTTCAAACACAATGACAAACTCGATTGGCTACAACAAAATGTCGGTTATAATGAGAAAGTAGTTATTGTATACAGATTTGAGGCAGATAAAAACGAGATTGAAAAGTTGTTTGATAGCAATAAGATTGCTGGAACAATTGAGGAGTTTAAGAATACTAACAAAAATATATTGCTATTGCAATGTTCTCGTTGCGAGTCGTTTAACTTGCAAGATGTTTGTAATAGAATAATATTTTATACTCTTGACTACTCGTTTATAAAGTATGACCAAATGTTACACAGAGTGTGGCGTAAAGGCCAAGATAAACCTGTTGTAATACAAATATTGTTGTTTGAGGGCAGTATAGAAACAACAATTTGGAACACTGTAAAAACTAAGAAACAATTAAGTGACTTATTTATGTCAATCAAAGGAGAAGTATAATGGACGAAAATTTAGCACGGTTAGGTCGCATATATCCGAACAGTAATTTTGTACTAATACCTGCATATAGACCTGAACTCTGGCAAGATACTGAATACAACAGTAAACAAGATAATAAGGCGGCGCTTAACCGTTGGAAGTCTAACCCATTATCTTTGCAAGAAGCACAACAAAAAGTAGACGAAGGCTATCGTATCGGATGGGTTGTACCGGAAGGTATGTGCGTTGTAGATATTGACAACGAGGACGATGAGAGGTCACAAGAATACATTGAAAGATTACTTGAAAAATTTGAAGTAAAATATAATTACAATTATACGAGCCGTGGTATACATATGATATTCCGCGACCCTACAAGTAAATTGTCAAGTAACTCTGTTATGCAATGTGGACTTAATATTACTGTTGATATAAGAGCAAACCTCACTGGTTATATTATATTACCTTGTAATGACCCTCATAGAGAGTGGGGTCACTGGGGTGATTTTGTAGAAGATATACCTTACTTCTTAAAACCTATTATAAAAGGAACAACTCCGAGTTTTATAGGTATGAAAGACGGTGATGGTCGTAATGATGCATTGTTTAAGTGGCGTACAAAACTTGAAATGTCGCACAAGTTAAGTGAAGAAGAGATTGAAAAGTGTATACGAATAATAAATGAAAACTTGTTCGATACACCTATGTCAAACCCTGAGTTATTTAAGACAGTACTTCGTGAGAAAAAGAAAGACGATAGGCCTGACGCTACGGAGCGCGATAATATATACAACCGTATTGCTGACGAAATGATAGGCAGGTTTGACATTATATCTTATGGTGATAGTTTCTATAAGTTCAACGGAATGTACTATCAAAAGATAACCGATATAGACTTAGAACGTATAATTCACTTTGAAGTTTCACAAAATATAAACGATACTGGTCGTACTGAAATAATAAAATTTTTGCGTATTAAAACGCAAGTAAAACCTGAGGATATGGACAAAGACTGGTACAAAGTTGCTTGCAAAAGTGGTATACTTAATCTTGTTAACGGTGAAATAACCCAACCTACAAAAGCTGATTACAATACAATATTTGTACCGAGTTTATATAACCCAGACCCTGTATACTCGCCGCGTATAGATAACTTTATGAAAGAGATTGCAGACGGTGACGTTAACAAAATTGCATTCTTATATCAAATTGCTGGATATTGCCTTCTCAAAAAGAACTTGTTTGAGAAGTTTTTTATATTCAAAGGTGAAGGCGGCACCGGCAAATCAACTTATATGAATTTAATACAACGTATGGTTGGAGAAGATAACTGTGGCCACATAGGTCTTAATCAATTTGATAAAGACTACCATCTTGCAACTTTATTTTCTAAACTTGTAAATATTGACGATGACCTTGTTGACACAAGAGCGCTCGAAGATACTGGCAGGTTTAAGTCGCTTATCTCTGGTAATACAATAACAGTTAGACAGATATATCAACCTGTTGCAGTTCTTAAACCTTATACAACTTGCATATTCTCTTGTAACAGATTACCGAAAATTATGGACCGTACAACAGGGTTGTTTAGAAGAATGGTTTTACTTGAACTTAACCACAAGGTAGAACACCCCGACCCGTTGTTTATGACAAAAATAACTGATACAGATATGGAGTACTTCTTTTTTAAGGCAGTTGAAGCAATTAAACAAGCTATTGAAGAAGGTCACTTCCGTATACAACATAGTGAGCAAGAACTTCTTAATATGTTTAAGCGTAGACAAAGCTCTATCAATGAGTGGGTATTTGAAACAAGACTTACTCTTGGGCAATTAAATGGAGCATCTTGCAAAGCATTATATAGTTCGTTTACAAACTGGGCGTCAGATAGTGGTTATTATAATAAGCTTACAATGTTCTCGTTTAAGGAAGAACTGTGCTTATTGTATGATGTTACAATAGAATATAAGGCTGAGGAAGGTAAAATGCCTAAGTCAATATTTGTAAAGAAAGGCGATTTCAAGGAGGATTGGATGCCGCTATGAAAGAACGATTTTTCGACTTTGAAGTATTTCCACATTGGTGGTGTTGTGTATTTGGTGATTTACCAGATAATTGGCAAGATGGTATTAACGAGTCAGTTAAAGATACATTTCTAGTTGTACAATCGAGTGATATGACTGCTCGAGACGACTTGTTAAAACAACTGTTAGAAGACGGTTACGTACAAATGGGTTATAACATCAAGCACTATGACTTGAGCATCGCAAACGCAATATACCAAGGACTTGAGCCTGAGGAAGTTTTTGCTCTTAGTGATGTAATTATTAGACCAGATACAATATACAAAGATAGTTTGCATATGCGAGTAGCGCCATTTGCAAAACGCAAATTGTACAAAATGGTGTATCAAGACTTAATGGACGATAGTGACGGGTCACTTAAAGAGAAAGAAGCTATACTTGGGCTCGATATTGAGGAAAGTGAAGTCGACTTTTTAGACGAAAATTTAACGCCTGAAAAAATTAAAGACATAATTTATTATTGCAAACACGACGTATATGCAGCAATGATATGGTATACACAAATAACCTATCATTATGTACAAACTAAATTATTGCTTGGTAGGAAATTCAATATTCCTGAAACGGTATGTTATAAAAGCACGAACGCCACAATGGTTTCGCTTGTATTAAAAGCTAAGCCTATGGAATTTACAGACCGAGACGACGTTGTAATATCACTACCTTCTAAAATTGCAAGTTATTGTTATGAAAATTGTCCGACTGATATTCTTACGCACTTGTTAAACAATAATACGCCGTACCACACAAAAGCGTTTAATAATAGCGCTGACTTTGGTAATGGCGGCATTCATACCACCTTAATGGATAATTTGTATGTAGAAAGTGATGACGAGTGGTGTCTTATAAACGTTGACGCAGCGTCGTTTTATCCATCTATGTTAATTGAGTTTAAGTGTTTGAGTCGTACTGTTGCAAGTATGGATATTTATATTAGTATACGTGACGAGCGAGTACACGTCAAACACTTAGAAGTAAAAACTCAGGAAGACATTGACTTAGAAAAAGCTCTTAAGTTGGTTCTTAACACTGCATATGGTGCATCAGGTAATAAGTACATTGCATTGTATGACCCATACGTATGTTCTAAAGTTTGTAGACTCGGACAAATATTTTTGGCAGCGCTTGCAAATAAAATTCATAATACAATTTGTGGAGCAAAAATAATACAAACTAATACTGATGGTATTCTTACATACTTGCGCCGTAAAGATTTGCCGGTACTTGAAGCTCTTATGAGCGAATGGACTAGAATATCTGGTATAGGAATGGATAAAGATTATGTTGCAAAAATCTGGCAGCGTGATGTTAATGACTATCTACTTGTTAAAGATAACGGCAAAATTAAAAACAAAGGCGCCTGGTTAAGTGATACTTATCTTAAACCGGGCACTGTTAAAGTTGGACCCTTGAAAGCATTTGTATCTGCAAAAGCTGTACAAGAATGGTTGTTGCACGGTACCGATATGGCAAAATACATTATATCTAATACCAATCTTATGGACTTTGTAATGACTTGCCAAAAAGGACCTACCTTCAAATATGTTGTACAAAAATTTGCAGATGGCCACGAAGAACAACTGTTTAAGTGTAATAGAGTTATTGCAAGTAAAGATAAGTCATTAGGTAAAATTTATAAAATTAAAATGAACAAAGGCCAACTGCAATATAACCAAATGCCATCGATACCTGATAATTGTCGTACTGTTAACAAAGCTCTTAGTTCATATAACTTTAATGAGATTAAGAAAGAATTAGACTATGCATATTACCTTGGCAGAGCAATGGACTTAGCCGATATAGAGTGGAAACAAGTTAAAGGAAACAATATAATCGATAATCACAATTTTGATTATAAAATCTAATAAAATTCAATCATATAATAATTTTAATATATAATGCCGTCACGAAAATATATTCCATAATAATTTATAAAGGCCCTCGGATATTATATATTAAAATTGATGGAGATACTATGTTAACAATATTCACAAATACAACTGTTCCGTATGAATTTAAAACTAAAGAACAATGTATGTATTATGTAAAAGAACGTGCAATGAATATTAAAAAATCATTACGATTTGTAGAAAAAGATACAGGACACCTCTGTGTGAGATGCCCTGTATCAGGAGACTATTTAGAAATATACGGTGAGCAATCAGACATTGACTGGTTACATCGTAATTTGAGTAAGCATCAATGGTATCGAACTGACTAATTTATAAAGCCTTCTCTCTTACCTTGTGCAAGATATACGCCTGAGCGAATACCATTTTTAACAAGCTCGTTTCTGAAAGTTTCACTTGTATAATATTTGTGACCGTTAGAAGTCCAAACATATACTTTAGCCATTTTAGCGTTGTTAGTCATTATACGATTGACAACGCTTTTTCTTTGTTCTGCTGACATCTGTCTGTAATATAATTCTACTCGATTACCATTTTTATCTTCTACTGTATATTTTACTTTGTTTCTCATTAACTCTAACAAATACTTGTTATTGAGTTGTCCATACATTTCATTAAGTTGTCCAACTTGTTCTGCAGATAAGTTACCTATATCTTTGTATTTGCCTGTTAAGTTTCCTTTGCTAAGACCAAGACTCAGTACTTCTTTTTCAAGAGCGCTTATGTTGCGAGGGTATACTTTAAGCGATGACATTCTGTTCACAATGTTTGCTACAGCACCCCAGAAGTCGGGAGTATATTTATATTGCAATTCACCAGTGAACGGGTCATATTGCTTAGGCATACCGTATGCAAGTCCAGGTAGTACTGATACACCGATACGTTCGAGAGTTCCTATAAAGCCACTGTCGTACTTAACTTCGTGGATATACATAGAACTTGTGATAGTCTTTAACAAGTTAGGTATGAACGAGGCAAGTATGTTGCTTGCTTTGTACGGGTCAAGAAGTACTTCTGCAAAGCTTTGTTTGTATTGTACCATATCGTATACGTCCGAGAATATACTGTCATCGAACATATAATCAAGAGTGTCAACCATAGCGTCGAAGAAGCGTTCCTTGTTGGTAAAAGCATCGCCAAGTATTAAGCCCATACCGATGCCGGTTGTACCAAACACATCAGAGAAGTCAATGTATACATCGCCTATACGTATCTTAGTTTTCTTGTCTTTCTTGTCCTCTTCTACTCCACAAACACCGAGTGCAGTTGCAATCATACCTACTACAAAGCCGATACTTCCTACAATGCCTTTGCCGATATTCCTCTTTGTAAGGTATGCCGCAAATCTGCTATTCACACCTTTGCCCATACGGTAGTTACGGTCGTAAGTTTCAACTGTGCTTTCAAATCTTGCAAAGTCGTATATTGATTTAGCAAGTCCGAATGGAGTCCAACGTAAGCCTTCAGTAAACCAGTTCCAACTTGCATTTGCAAACGGGAATATGAACTTCCACATTGCATATGCTTTCTCACCGAACCTTTCTCTAAACTTAAGCTCAACATCACCGATAAAAGAACTCTTGTGCATATAGTCCGCAGATGCTAATACAAATGAGTCTGCTATATAGCCCATAACTTCTTTTGTAACACCTTTGCTTAAGTCTACTTTGTCCTCAGTAAGAGTTGCTGCAAGATATTTTATAAATGCTCGGTTAACCCACTTTTCATCGGACAACACTTTGTACAATGCTTTAGCAAGCCAGTTAAGTGACTTAGTATTAAACTGGTTGTTGTAGAATAACTTAGACGATATACCTTTGATAATCATTGCGGTCACATTGCCTGCAATAGAAGAGCTTGTATCGAAAGTATCGTACTTACTTATGCCATCTTTAATCTGGTCAAACAATCCGTTGTTAAATACCTCATTAAGTATAAAGTCTGTTACTTCTTTGCTCACAACTATGCCTTCAATGGAATAAGTACCGTCTTTGTTCTCTTTGAGTTTGTACTTACTACCTTTAAGAGTATCTACAATAGAGTATTGACCTTCGAGAGTTCTTCTAAGAGGAACCTTTGTATGAGCCTCTTTGTACTCTTTTGCTGCAAGATAGAACTTAATATCAGCATCAATCATTTGCGATGCATTTAATAAGTTATCTCTACGAGCAATAGTTTCTTTGCTAACATTGTCGGTCTTAGACATTTTAGCTTCAAGATAGTCATACTCTTTTAACAAGTCAGCTTGTATCTCTTTCGCAGCCGCAAGTTTATTCTCATCAGTTATTATGTCATAACCTCTGCCTGTTGTATCACGTATAATTTGTTTTGCGCTTTCTCTATCTCCTACAAATTCATTAGTAGGCTTTTCCATTTGAGAAAGTTTTCTCTTGTTTATTACACCTCCAAGTTTATCAGCAACTTTGTTAAGAGCATTCCAGGTAGCATTACCTATTGCACTAACAGTTCCGCTTGTCTTTTCTACAAGTACGTTGGTCGTAATGTTGCGGAGCCATGTGCCAGGTGAGCTAAGCATTGCCATTGTTCTAAACTTAATCAGTTTAGCTATGACAGATTTGCTTTCTTTACTGTCCTTAGCACGTTGTAATGCTTTTGCATATGCAGCGTCAGTAAGTTCTTGTACTCTTACAAGTGCTCGTTCTTTGTCAGCCATATCTGCGTCAATATAGATATTCATTGCAGTAGTAATTTGTTCCAAGTCAGTTCTATCTAAGTTAACGCCGGTACGTTTAAGAGCAGACTCTAATGCAATGCTGTAAGGGTTCATATTTGCAAGAGTGATACGTACTGCATTAAGCATTTGACCAGCTGCAGAACTTACTTGCTCATACTGATATTGCATATCTTTTACAAGTTCGTAGTCAATATTGATAGCACCAGTCTTTACAAGAGAGTTGATGTACGAGAATGTATACATCAGCATCATTTTCCACTTAGTATCTGCCTCGATAGAGGTAAATTGTGGTAATGCAGTTGTCAAGTACTCTACAATTGTAGTGGCAGTTGTACTGTCCATACTTGTAAGCCAAGGATTGCTATCAATAAACTGTTTGTAAGACTTCTTAACGTGGAAACTATCGTCCTCACTTATATTCTTAACGTTAGTTTTAGACATAACATCAAAAGTTGTATCAATGAGTGACTTAACTTGTTCAGGCATAGGTTTGTCTGCAGTTAAAGTGATTGACTCGTTCTGTATATCTACAGTCTGTTTGACACCTTTGAGTGTATAAATAGTTTCTTTCTGTCCTTTAATTTGTCTTTGTTGTTTAGCAATCTTTTCTTTAAGAAGTTTTATACGTTCCTTATCTGCCTTAGTATACTTATTGTCAAAAGTACCGTTACGAAGTTCTTCTCTCGCTTCTTTAATATCTTCGTACAATTGTGTGACTTCACTTTGTGTAAGAGCACGACCTTCCTCGCCTTTAGGCATTTGCCACTTGCCGTCTTTTGTAAAGCCAAGACTTGCATAAGCTTCTTGGAACCGTCTGTACTTAGCACTCTTTACGTCCATTTTATTTATAATCGTACGAGTAGCTACATTGTATATTTTGCGTTGCAAGTGAGAGCGGTCCTCTTCGACTTGAGTTTCAATTTGTACTTTATTTACATCACTCAAATCAAAGTCAGCGTTAGCATTTATCTTTCCTGCTGCTACAAGTTGTTTATAGAAGGCAATAGTTTTCTCCGGGTCAGCCTCAAATACGCCTTTTATTTTGTCAACAAGTTTGGCTTGCTTATTTGCACTCGAGGTAATGTCGTCGATATTTATTTTGCCTTGTTTTACAAGTTGTCTTATTTTATAATCTACAAGGTCGAGTATAATATCGTCTAATACTTTGTTACTAAACGCCATATCTTCGACAGTATATTGTGATGCAAGAGTGTCGCCGAGAGTTAAGTTATCTCCTTTAGTATCTTTGATATTAGTATCAATGGAAGTTTCTTTATGAACTCCTGCTCTTTTTAACTTTTTGTCATAAGCAAGAATGTTAGGCCACACTGCCGCAGAGCCATATGAGAATAATGTACCATCGTAATTTTCAAGCAATGACATTCTCAAATAGCCTTCGTTTACGTGTTCTGCTTGAGTAGACTTTGTTTGTTTGATTTCACCTTTTTCGGTAGGAACTGTAAATCTGTTATAATTGTTAAAAGCAGTTTCATACATTTTGTACAAGTCAGGTGCAAAGTCTTTCATTTTATTGACATAGGCTTGCATTTCCTCAATCGACATTTTACGATTAAATATCTCGTCTACATTAAGAGTGTTATATTTATCTTTGCTTGCCGCATATTTTAATACACCACGTAATGCATAGGCCATACCTGCATTGTTTACAAGAGCTTTTAATTGAGCAACGTTCTTTATATTATTGTTATGGAAGAAGTTCTTGTTTATGAGCTGGAATGTAGCGTCGTTCATATCCTCGTGCTTACGTACATAGTCGAGTAACAACCAGACACCTTCTTTTGCAAAAGCCTTACTATCTACAAGGTTCATAAAATCATAGTCTAACTTACTCTCAATTCCAGTGGTAGCTACAATAAGGTTCTGCAAACGATAGTCCATATATGGGTGCTTATGAGTTTTGGTATCGACATACTTTTCAAGATTGGTACCTTGTGCAAATTTGTAAGATATAGTATTTGCTCTTACAATTTCAGAGGGTGCAATCTCTTTAAGTTTAATACGACGTTTAGCTTGCATCTTCTTAGCATACTCTTGCTTAGTAAGTTGTTTTTCAGCCTCAAGTTCTTTGTAAGTATACTCTTTGCCGTCGATTATGATTTTGTCAGCTTTCTTCGCTTTCAGTTCCAACATAAACCCTTGCGATATAGCCGAGCCATCGTGATTTGCAGCATATTTTGCAACGTCATAAAAGTTCTTAGTATCGGGGTTATCAAGTACTTTGTTAACTGCTTTTCGCAATCCATTGTACAAAGTATCGCCACGATTTATGCCAAATATTCTAAGTATTGCTTCAATGATACGACCAAATATACTTGTACGCTGTTTGAGTTTGTTTACAAATATAGGATTAGCTAATTCGGCGACCATTTCGACAGCATCTTTTTGGGCGTACATATCTTTGAACAATGGGTCGTCCTTTATTTCAGAGTATACCTCATCGACTACACTTCTAAACTTAACATCTTTAAAGTAAGCATATACTGTTGATACGTGCAAAGCCTCGTGCAATATAGTTTGTGCTTTTTTAAGACTATCTACTGTTGGGTCCATAAAGTACAAATAACTAAGTCTTACTTCACCGGTTTTGAACGTAAGACCTGCCGAATATCTTCTTAGTACACTAAATTTGTAAGAACCTTTGTCTACAAGAGTTTCTACTGACTTAAACACTCTGTCACCTAACTCGCGAAGGTACGTAGTGTCTGTACCAGCTGCATCTTCATATGACAAATATTCGTCGAACATTGACTTAATGTCGTTAGTAGTATACTTTTGATTTTCTTTTATATCTAACGAAGTTTTATCAAGCAACTTATTTATATCTGTTGTACCATTAAGTACATCAATTGCATACTTTTTAAGTATATAATTTGTATAAGCATTGGCACTTTCAAAGTCGGCTTTACGGTCAACAAAGTCATTATATCCTACATCGTTTTTTGACAAGTTATCTACAAGCTCCATATACATATCGCTATTGGTCATAGCATTGCATTCAGTTATGAAGTCAATATAACTGTCTAAACTTCTAGGAGTTGCCTTCGATTTATATACAAGGTCAGTAAGAGTATTTATAGCACCTTTCAAGTCACCTTTTAACAAAGTTTCATTGAACCTATACTTAGCAGGTATCTTATTGTAAGTATCTATCATATCATCTGCAGTAAGTATATGTTCTTTTGTCGCTGCTTTTTGATATATACCAAGTGCTTCTGCAATATCATTGAAAAAGTTAGTAAAGTCAGAGTCAGTAAAGTCGTCAAAGCTGTCAATATACTCTATTGCAGTTTCACGTTTAGCTTGTTGTTCTACTTTAACCTTTTTGGCTTTAGCTTGAGTAATCTCAGAAATAGTACTAACAGTTGCATTGCCATTAGTGTCTATACTGTAAATAGAACCCCAAGGAGTTCTTACTGTTAAACCATTTTCTGTATCAGTTACAAAAGGTACGAACTTGTTTTCAAGAACGCCGTCGATGTCAGCATTCTGCATTTCACCGCCTGCACTGTAATACAATAAGTCGTTAGCCATAGCAGTACTATCCTTAGCATCTTTGAAGAACTCAGGAATATGTTCTTTCATATCTGCTACAATTTTGTCTTGTTGCTTTTTGTTAAAATAAGACAAAAAGTCAGAAGTCATACCTGCTGCAAGATTGTTATTACTTTGTATAGCGTGTCTAAACTCGTGCCATATAAGATACTTAAGGTTTTGTGCATAGACATCAAGCTTGTTCTCTACCGCAAGTTTAGATGCCTCCTCGGTACTTATTTTGTCGTGACTTGCTCTGTATACAGTGTCAACATTGAGCCAAGTCTGTATAGTCGCGTCGTCTACGTACAATGTAATAGTATTAGTATTTGCATCATACCCAGCGTCTGCTTTACCGTCGCCTTTCTTTACAATAATTGTAGCATCATCAATGTCCTTATTGCCGGTCTTAAACAAAGCACTTGCTTTAA